>Ga0181520_10000748_pt1 | contig 70077 bp, 43 predicted proteins | sample PEATcosm2014_Bin_29_FD_132451 | JGI IMG/M metagenome (GOLD analysis project Ga0181520, IMG submission 132451) | Peatland microbial communities from MTU Mesocosm Facility, Houghton, MI, USA - PEATcosm2014_Bin02_30_metaG | ecosystem: Environmental > Terrestrial > Soil > Wetlands > Peat | place... | reverse complement strand
CGGGAATCAAAAACCAGAACTGCTTTGGCTCCGGACACAATCGTTCACCCACTGGAATTTTGAGGCGAACAAACCATCTTCGGCAACTCTGCCGATCCGGGCCCGGCGAACCAGCCGGATATGAAGAAGGCGGCGAGAGACTCGCCGCCTTTTCTTCAAGCCATTTCTTCAGTCATGTCTTCGGCGAGCCAGTCGCCGATCTGCAGGAATTCACGGATTTTGCGCCGTTCATGGCGATTCTTGAGGGATTTTTTGGAATGATGTTCTGCTTTGCGGAATGGATGCTTCGGATTGCGAATGACTTCGCCCATAACTTCGAGTGTCTTCATCATAGCATTTTCCTTTCAGTTCACTATGTAGCGTAAATGATGCCAGCCTCTTCCGCTCAAAACCGCTGGTAATCATCATATTGTCAGACAGCCTGTGACAATCTGCTGTTCAAATTTTCTCAGGCCCAACAAAAAGCGCCAGAGCGCCATTCGTTTTCGGCCCGGCTTGCCAGCAGTTTCAACTTCACATCGGCAAACGCGCGCCGCACTTCAGCAAATTCTGCGGCCAGGATTCCCGCCAGCACCAAGGTGCCGCCGGGTTTGAGCCGGTTGGCAATGCGCCGGCGTTCGGCGATGAGGAGTGTCGAGATTAAATTAGCACAGATCAGGTCAAACTGCATCCGGGAATGCAGCGGCAGCCGGGTGATGTCATGGCGGGTGAGCCGGAGGCGGTCCGCCACGCGATTTTTCCGGGCGTTTTCCTCCGCCACGCGCACGGATGCGGGGTCGAAATCAAAGGCGTGAACGGGCGTGTAACCGAGCTTGGCGGCGGCGATGGCGAGGATTCCCGAGCCGGTGCCGATGTCCAGGAACGAGCGCGGGGCGGCGGGCGCCTGGTGCCGGACGATTTGCCGGAGGCAAAAGGAGGTGGTGGGGTGCTGGCCGGTGCCGAAGCTCAATCCCGGGTCGAGGATGATGACGGCCTGGTGGGCGGCCGGGCGCCGCCGGCTCCAACTGGGCTTGACGAGGAGCGAGCGGATGCCGGAGCGGGCCTGGCCGGGGCCGGGCTTGATTTCCAGCGGATGGAAGTGGCGTTTCCAGGATTCGGCCCAGTCCTCGCGTTTGACGCGGGCAAGCTGGATTTTCGCGGCGCCGATGGGCAGGCCGAAGCTTTTGATGCGCGCGAGGCCGGCGGCGATTTCCCGGCGGGTGCGCGGGCCGGGGAAATCTCCCGGCTCCCCGAACACGCTGACGTGGCTGGTCTGGCTATCCAGGTGGAAATAGGCCACGGCGGCGCGGCCGGTGATGGAGGCGAGCAATTCGCAGACGGCGTCTTCGGCTTCGGCCGTGGTGACCACGGAGAGGCGCCAGAGGGGCGGGGCGGTTTTCATATCAAAAGTCTATGCGGCCGGCCGGCGCTTTGGCCGCGGGAATTCACCTCAGGCCACCAGGTCGCGCCAGGGCGTGAGATTCAGCAGCTCGATCTCGGCCATGTGCGCGTGCAGGGCCACCTGGGTGACGCCGGCGTATTCGATTTCGAAATGGTTGGTTTTGGGGAGGGGCAGCTTGAGCAGGATGGCGAGGATCATGCGGATGACGCCGCCATGGCAGAAGATGGCGATGTTTTGGCCGGGGTGCCGGGCGAGGATTTCGCGCACGCAGGGCTCGACGCGCCGGCGGAACTGCGGGCCGCTTTCGCCGTTGGGCACGCCATGGTCCTGGATCTGATCCAGCCACTTGTGGGAGGGAAATTTGAACTGCTCCTCCACTTCCAGCCAGCCCAAGCCGGTCCAGTCGCCGAAATTGATCTCGCGGAGGCCGGGCATGATGGTCTGCTGGTGGCCGTTCAATTTGAGCGTGGGGGCGAGGGTCTGCTGGACGCGCTTCATGGGGCTGGCGTAGATGGCGTCAATGGTCTTGTGGCGGAGGTAATCGGCGAGGATTTGCGCCTGCCGCCGGCCGGCGGGCGAAAGGTTCATGTCGATCCAGCCGCCGAATTTTTTTTGGTAAGGCGGCTCCACCTCGCCGTGGCGGATGAGGAGCAGGCGGGTGGCGGGGGGGGCCGGCGGATTGGCCGGCGATTGGGGGGAGGCAGCCATGGGGGAATCAGCCTCGCGCGATGGCCGCTTGCTGCGCCGCGAGCAGTTCGCGGATGCCGCTTTTGCCGAGGGCCAGCAGGGCCGCGAGTTGTGATTCCGTGAACGTGGCCTCCTCGCCGGTGCCCTGCAACTCGATGAATTCGCCGCGCGAATTCATGACCAGGTTCATGTCCACGGCCGCCGCGACGTCCTCCACGTAGCACAAATCCAACAGGGGCGTGTCGGCCACGATGCCGACGCTGACGGCGGCGATGGGCGCCAGCAGGGGATTGCCGGTGATTTTTTGCCGGGCCTGCAATTTCTGGATGGCGAGGGAGAGCGCGACAAACGCGCCGGTGATGGCGGCGGTGCGGGTGCCGCCGTCGGCTTGCAAGACGTCGCAATCCACGCAAATGGTGCGGGGCCCGACTTGCTGGAGATCCACGGCGGAGCGGATGGCGCGGCCGATGAGGCGCTGGATTTCGCTGGAGCGGCCGTCGAGCTTGCCCTTGGAGATGTCGCGGGGTTTGCGATCCAGGGTGGAGTAGGGGAGCATGGAATATTCGGCGGTGAGCCAGCCGCCCTCGACCTTTTGTTCCTTCATCCAGCGGGGGACGTTTTCCTCGATGGTGACGCCACAGATCACGCGGGTGTTGCCCCACTCAATGAGCGTGGAGCCGGCGGCGTTGGGCGCGATGTGGTTTTGAAAGCGCAGCGGGCGCAATTGACTGGCGGCGCGCCCGTCGGCGCGGATGAAATCAGACATGCCGGGATGGTAGGGCGAATCGCCGGAGCGCGAAAGCGAGAAAACGCCCGCCGGCCGGCGGGCGGCAGGCCCGGATGCCCCATTTTGCTCCGCGGACTTCGCAAAACGCGGGGGAGAAACGCTCCCAGCGTCTGAGGCATCAAGCCGTCCGGCGCGCCAGCGCCGCAAATCAACACCTAATCCGGCGCAATGAGCGTTTGCTGACCGCCGCCGGCTTGGGCGGGAACGGTGGCCTGGACGGGCGGCAGCTTGTCAAAGGGAACGACGTTGCAGCGCCCGGCCCAGGCGTCGTACAAGTCGGACAGCTCCTTCACTTTTTCCGGATGGGTGGGGGCCAGATTGTTTTGTTCGGTCCGATCGGCCTCGGTGTCGTAAAGCTCCCAGGGATCCCCATGTTCCGCCACCAGCTTCCATTTTTGGAGCCGGACGGCGCGATTGCCCTCGTGTTCCCAGAAAACCGGGGTTGTATCCGGGCGGGTTTTGCCCGCGAAGACCGGGAGCAGGCTCCGGCCTTCGAGCGGCAAGACTGAATGGCCCTGGTAATGATCCGGATGTCTGCCCCCGGCTAGCTCCACGAAAGTGGCTATGAGGTCGGTGACATGACCGAACTGGGCGGACACGGTGCCGCCCCGCGTGATGACGGCCGGCCAGCGGGCGATGAAAGGCGAGGCAATGCCGCCTTCATGGGTAAAATGTTTGTAGCGCAGGAAGGGCGTGTCGCTGACATTGGCCCACGGCACCCCGTAGCTTTGCCAGACGTCCTCCGGCCCGGCAAAAGCCCCGTGTCCGTTGCCCACCTTCATGGGGCGCCCGTCGCGCGTCCGGCTGGGGACGTCATACCATTGACGTTCGATCACCTCGGCACAGGCGCCATTATCGGAAAAGAAGATGACGAGCGTATTCGTCTCGATGCGAGCCTGTTTGAGTTCGCGCAGAATCCGGCCCACGCCGGTGTCGAGATGTTCCACCATGGCGGCGTAGGTGGCCATGCGGTTGGCTTCCCAAGCTTGGTCTTTGACCTCGTTCCACGGCCGGACGCGCGGATCGCGCGGCGACAGCGGCCAGTCGTGGTCAATCAGCCCCAGAGCAATTTGACGGTGATAACGATTGGTGCGGGTCACGTCCCAGCCGGCGAGGTAGGTTTGGCGGTATTTGGCAATGTCCGGCTCGGGCGCCTGCAAGGGCCAGTGCGGCGCGGTGTAGGCGACGTACAGGAAGAAGGGCGCGCGGCCCTTTGCCAGGCGGGTGAGGTCCGAAACGGCGTGGTCGGTGATGACGTCCGTGTAGTAAAAGTTGGTCCTGGCGGGGCGAATGGGCGTGTTGCCGCTGACCAGCGAAAACGGATCGTAGTAACTGCACACGCCGTGGATGGTGCCAAAATAATCCTCGAAGCCGCGCTGGAGCGGCCAATCATTCTTATTGTCCCAAAACGGTTCGTCCGTCTCGTGATCGAGCTGTTTTTTCCCGTCGAAGTAGATGTGGCTCAGGTGCCACTTGCCAACCATGGCGGTATGGTAATTGGCCAGGCGCAGTTCCTCGGCCATCGTGAGGCAGTTCCGATTCAATTCGCCGCGATAGCCCGGCAGCCCCTGGTCCTGCATCATGTTGCCGACCCCCGCCTGCTGCGGATACAGGCCGGTGAGCAGCGCCGCCCGGGAGGGACAGCAGCGCGGCGTGGTGTAAAATTGTTTCAGGCGCAGCCCTTGCGCGGCCATGCGGTCGAGGTTCGGGGTGTGAATTTCGGAGCCAAAACAGCCCACGTCCGAAAATCCGAGGTCGTCCGCCAGAATCAGGATGATGTTCGGCGGCGGATTCGTCGTTGCCGCCAGACAACGCGTGCCGGCCAACAAGATCAGCAAGAGCGCCACAACTCCGGGCATCAAAGACTGCGATTTGCGGTTCATCAAGCTGGAAAGATAATCAGCGTGCCGCGGCGTGGCAATCGTCCAAGGCGACGAGGGCGAGCTTCTTCATACTTACATCGCTTTCTTGGGACGTTGGATGGAATTCATCGTGGATGGCGGATGTCTTTTTAGAATGGCGGCACTCACCAGAGTGCCGCTACGGCCGCGTAGCGGCGAACTGGTGTTCGCCGCCATCGTCTCACATCCCTGCTTTGCGGGGGAAGGTTTTTGGGGTTGACCAAGGTTGACCAGGGTTGACCAGGGTTGACCGGCGGAAGGCGGAACTTTTCAGGCGCGCTGCGCGGAATTCTTTGGGGCGCAGGGCGATTTTGGTTTTTTTGGAATGCGCGGACATGTCCGCGCTTGAAACTGGGCGACATGTCGCCCGGTTCCAAAGCGGTGACATGTCACCGTCACTCCAAAACCTGACGCGCGCGACTGTGACTTGGTTGATTGCGAGCCGTCGAACGCCGGGTGGGGGCACCCGGTTGGCGGCAACCGTTTTGGCATGAACGGCGTTCATCATGGTCCGATGGCATCACCGGACGGTGGAATCTATAACAAAAGAGTATTAATGTCGAGCTTTTATACGATATTGTGATATTAAAATATCACAAAAATTCAATTCTGGGCAGTGCGGAAGGAACGGGCCTGTTCACCGTAGTTCCGGCGGGGCGTCGCAATTGCGCGGAGCATCATGGACTGCGGCTGTGTCCCGCTCGACGCGGGATCAGCCGCAGCGCGTCGGGCTCCCAAGGCGTGTTGGGTATTTCCGAGGCGGTTATTCCTGCGAAGCTGCTGCGGCTGGTCTGCGACACAGCCGCGGTCCGGGCCCGGCTTCATCAGCGCAGTGCCACGCCGCTTTCGTGCGGGCGACGGTGTGCACGCGCTCGCGGCTCGCGCGTGCGGGCGAAAGCGCCGTCGCCGCTGCGCTTTGCCGGTGCAGTCCATGACGCGAACGGAATCGCCGGGCGTGTCGGAATTGCGCGGAGCGTCATGGAGTGCGGCGTGGTGTTCCTTAAAACTGTCGCGCGCACGCACGGATGCGAGCCAGCCATTGAGCATTGTCTCCGGAAAAAATCGGGCTTACCATCCGCGGATTGGTTACCCCTGATTCAATTTTGACATGAACTACAAATACCTGTTCGCCTGCATCGGTTTTTCCTCGTTGACGGCGCTGTTGCCGGGCGGTGCGACTGCATCTGCCGCTGACGTGCGCCTGTCCGATTACATTTGCCCGCTCGTCGGGGTCCAAGGTGAAGGCAACACGTATCCGGGCCCTTCCGCCCCCTTTGGCATGGTGCAATTCAGCCCGGATACGGACACGACCAACTGGGATACGGATTCCGGCTATGAATACACCGACCGGACGATCATGGGTTTCAGCCTTACGCATCTCAGCGGCACCGGCTGCCCCGATCTGGGTGATTTTTTGTTCGTGCCGCAGGTGGGCCAGCCGGCTTATGAAGCGGGGCGCAAGGATCGTCCGGCGGAGGGGTATCAGTCCACTTTCTCCCACGACGAGGAATCGGCGTCCGCCGGTTATTACCAAGTGAAGCTGCAAAAATCCGGCGTCACCACCGAGCTGACGGCGGGCGAGCGCGCGGGGATGCTGCGGTTCACGTTTCCGGCGAGCAATGAGGCGTCGGTGCTGGCGGACCTGGCCCATGTCATCAACGGTGGCCGCTGGCGCATTGCCCAGTCGCGCCTGCGCATCGAAGACGGCTCGACGATCACGGGCTTTCATCTGGTGAACGGCTGGGCCAAGGAGCGGTATCTCTATTTTGCCGCGCGTTTTTCGCGGCCGTTCGACGAGGGTGTCATCATCAAGGATGGCCAGCCGGTGGTTTACCAGAGCTATATCAACTACCGTTTCCGCAGCCGCAACGAGGCGGCGGGAACCAACTTGCAGTTCCTGGCCAAATACAAGACCGGCGCGGGCGAAGTCATCCAGGTGAAAGTGGCCGTTTCGGCTGTGAGCGCGGCGAACGCATTGCAGAATCTTGAGGCGGAAATTCCCGGCTGGGATTTCGACCGGCTGCGGGAGACCACGCGGGCGAAGTGGGACGCGGAGCTGGCCAAGCTCCAGATTGAGGGCACCGACCGGCAGAAGAAAACGTTCTACACGTCGCTCTATCATGCGTTCCTCGTTCCGAATCTTTACCAGGACGTGAACGGCGAGTATCGCGGGCTGGATGAAAATATTCACGACGCCGGGAAGCTCAACAAATACACGGTGTTTTCGCTCTGGGATACGTTCCGCGCCGAGCATCCGCTGCTGGCGCTGATCCAGGAAAAGCGCGACTCCGACATGATCAATTCGCTGCTGGACCACTACGCCCAGAGCGCCGATCACTTGCTGCCTATGTGGGAACTTCAAGGCAATGAAACCTGGTGCATGATCGGCTACCACGCGGCACCGGTGATCGTGGACGGCTATTTGAAAGGGGTCAAAGGCTTCGATGCCAAGCGGGCCTACGAGGCCATCAAAGCCACCGCGATGAATCCGGATTACGATGGCCTGGCGGCCTACCGGCGGCTTGGGTGGGTGCCGTGCGACCAGGAGGATGAATCGCTGTCGAAGACCCTGGAGTATGCCTACGACGACTGGACCGTGGCGCAGATGGCCAAAGCGCTGGGCAAAACGGGCGACTACGATTATTTCATGAAGCGGTCGGCGAGCTTCACAAATGTCTATGATCCCGGGCTGGGCTGGATGCGCCCAAAGGATGCGCATGGCAACTGGCGCACAAATTTTGACGCGCATCTGTTCGGCGGCGGCAGCAACCTGCAGGATGTGACGGAGGCCACCAGTTCGCAGTATTCCTGGTTCGTGCCGCAGGACATTTCCGGGTTGATCGCGCTGATGGGCGGGCCGGAAAAATTTGGTGAGAAGCTCGACTCGCTGTTCAACGCCACGCAGTCGGACGGTTTCAAGAAGGACCAGTCGGCGGACGATCTGCGCGGCTGCATCGGCGAATACTGGCACGGCAACGAGCCGAGCCATCATGTCATCTATTTATATAGCTGCGCCGGCCAGCCCTGGAAGGCGGCGGAGCGGTTGCACCAAGTCGTTTCCACGCAATACGGCTGTGATCCCGGCTCGCTCTGCGGCAACGACGACTGCGGCCAGATGTCAGCCTGGTATCTGTTCACGTGCCTGGGATTTTATCCGGTGTGTCCGGCGAGCGACTACTATGTCATCGGGGCGCCGCAAGTTCCGAAGGCGGTGATGCACCTCTCCAACGGCAAAGTATTCACCATGACGGCGGAGAATATTTCGGACGAGAACATCTACGTGCAATCCGTGCGGGTGAACGGGAAGAACTGGAATTCGGTGTTCCTGCCCTGCCGGGAATTGCAGCGTGGCGGCCGGATTGAATTCGTCATGGGGCCGCAGCCAAACAAGGCGTGGGGTGCCGCGGCGGCTTTAAACGGCTGGCAGCTTCGGTGATGCTGGCGAAGTTCAGTGGATTTTTTTCTAAGAACTTTCGGTGTCGGGTGTCGAACGATTGATGGGTAATCACAATTCCATGAAAGCAATCGCAACGCTTGCCGCGCTTTCCTCGATGACGCTTGCCGCGGGCGCCGGCCCGTCGGCGGAGGCGGATAAGCTGGTCACCGCCAACACGGCGTTCGCCTTCAATCTGTTGCAGCAGGTGAGCCAGGCGCAGCCGAACGCCAACGTATTCCTCTCGCCGTTCAGCGTTTCCTGCGCGTTGCAAATGACGGCCAACGGTGCGGCCGGCGCAACCCGGGCGGAAATGGAGCAGACCTTGGGAACGACGGGGGGCGACCGGACCGCGCTCAACGCCGCGTATTTGAGCCTGAATCAGGACTTGGAATCGCGGTCGGGGGTGACCTTGAACCTGGCCAACGGCATCTGGTATCGGAAGGGCGCGCAATTCAAGCCGGCCTTCGGGGAAATGAACCGGAAATATTTTAACGCGGAGATCGCCGGGGTGGATTTTCTCGATCCGCACACCGCGGCGGTTATCAACGATTGGGCCGACCAGAAGACCCGGGGAAAAGTGAAGGCGGTGGTCCAGTATCCCTTTCCCGATCAAACCCGGTTGGTGCTGGCGAATGCGGTTTACTTCAAGGGCAAATGGGAAAAGCCGTTTGCCAAACGCGCCACGCGTCCGCGCGAGTTTCATCTGGCGAACGGGAGCGTGAAGCAAACGCCCATGATGTCCGAGGACGGGCAATTTGCGTATCAGGCGCAGCCGGGGTTTCAGGCGGTGAAATTGCCGTACCAGGGCGGCTTCCAGATGGAGTTGTATTTGCCGGCTCCGAATTCAAACCCATCGCGGCTGCTGGCGGACCTGGCGCAGGCGGGAGCCTGGCGCGAGAAGATTCAAAGCGGGTTCAAGCGACAGGAGGGTTCGGTGACGGTGCCGAAGTTCAAAATCGAGTACGACGTCGTGCTGAACGGGGCGCTGCAAACCCTGGGCATGAAGACCGCGTTTTCCCGTTCGGCGGATTTTACCGGCATCGCCGACGAGAAATTGTGGATCAGCCTGGTAAAGCAAAAAAGCTACGTGGACGTGTACGAAGAGGGAACGGAGGCGGCGGCGGTGACGACGGTGACCATGGTCGGCGCCGCCGTGAGAATGCCCCCGCCGGACCGGTTCAACATGGTATTGGATCGGCCGTTCATTTTTGTGATCTCCGACGTGGCCAGCGGTTCCCTCTTGTTCATGGGGATCGCGAATGATCCGGTGAGCGGCGACTAGGCTTGGCGCGCGCCGCGGGTCGGTGGAGATTGCGCCTGGTTCAAGTTGAATGGCCCGGATCTGCTCCGGAACCCGCGTCTCAACAAAGTATCGGGAAAAGGGATGGCGTCAGCGACGGCATGGTCCGCAATGATGAAACAAACCAAGTCATCCGGTCTGGTGTTGCGCGATTGCTGCGCCGCCTCCGGCGGGTGAAGGAAGGCGCCTTTGCGGGAGGGCGGGGCTACTGCCGCAGCCGGAAAAATTGGCGGGGGCCGGCGCTGGAAAGGTTCGTGCAGGGATGGGGGGCCCCGGCCACGTCTTGGTAAGGGCCCGCGGGGTTGGGGGCGGATTGCAGGACGAAGTTATCCTGCCATTGGAGGACGAAATTCGTGGAGCCAGCCAGGAGACTGAGGGTGGGACCGTAAACCGTCAAGCGGGAGACATCGCTGGTGGCCAGCCAGGGGCGGGCGTCGCCCGGCGCGACGCAGGTATAACAATTCGTGAAGGTGACGTTGGAGGCATGCCGGACGTAATAGCCGTAGGCCGGCAGGTTGGTCCAGATGGTGTTTTCGGGATACTGCCCGCTGTATTCCACCGGGGGATTGGTGGGAATGAAACTCAGCGCGCCCTTGAAGGAAATATTCACATGGTCGAACAGCAGATTTTTCAGCGGGTAAACAACGCCGTTCGTCAGGCAACCAGTGATCGGACAGCCGCGGGTGTCGGACATGTTGGACCCGGTGATGTCGCGGAAGGTGAGGCCATTGATGCCGCCCACGGCCGCGCCGCTGCGGCTGCCCAGAAGGACGAAGATGGCGTTTTGGCAGCCGGAAGATGCGATGCGTTGGAAGGTGACATCGCTGATGGTGCCGCCGTCCACGGACTCGACCGCCATGGCCGAATGGGCGGTGTTGAAGACGGCACAATCCTGAAACGTGATGTTCGTGAACGGCCCGGTGCTGGCGGTGCCGAATTTAAGGCCGTTGGACTGGGACCGCGTGATGGTGCAATTCTCCACGAGCACATCGTTGACGCCGCGCGAACTGCCACTTTTTAGACAGATGGAATCATCGCCGGAATCTATCGTGCAGCCAGCGATGGTGACGTGCCAGCAGTCCACCACATCGCAACCGTCGCGGTTCCCGCCCAGGCCGTCGTCGTTCACGTTCAGGTTGCTGATGGTCAGGTAATCGGACTGCATATTGACGACACTCCACATGGCGGCGTCCACGACGTTGATATCATGGATCCACACCTGATTGCAGAGGGCGGTCCACAGGGCGATGGGCCGCGTGGCTTCAACGCCGGAGGTGAAATAAGTGCGGCCGTTGCCGTTGATGATGCCGCCGCCGGTCACGGTGACGTTGGAGGAACCTTGCGCGTAGATCAGAGCCATGTCGCAATTCACCTGCTGGCCGTTGTTGGCGGGGGGATTCAGGATGGAATAATCATTGGTGCTGCCGCTGCCCAGCAGGGTGGCGGTGGGGTCAATGTAAAGCGTGAGGTTGTTGGTCAGCACGATGGTCCCGGAAAGATAAGTGCCGTTGTGCAGCCACACGAACCCGCCGGCGGGACAGGCCCGGACGGCCGCCTGGATGGCGGCGGTGTCTTTCGTGGTGCCATTGCCGGTGGCGCCATAATTCTTCACATCCACCCAGAGGGCATTGGTCTGGACGGTATTGAACCCGAAGGTATTGGTGGTGCTGTTGCCGTTGGCATCGGTGGCAATGATGGACGCGACGCAGAGGAGGTTGCTGGAGACAGGCGTCGTGTTGGTGCCGAGGAGTCGTGTGGTGGCCGCGGCGGTGTTGAACGTGAGCGTTTGGGGCACGCCGTTGAGCAGAAGGGTTACGTTGGCGCCGGTGACGGTTGAGGCCTGCGAATCCACCTCAAATGAAATCGGGGTTGCCGGATTGACGAAGAAGGCGCCGTTGGTGGGCTGGAGGCTGGCGATGACCGGCGGCACGAGCGCGCTGGAAATGATTTGCATCCGGTTGAAGTTCTGGTCGCCGTCCTGGCATTGCAGGTCGTAGCAGGCCACACTGTCAATGGTGCCCGTGCCCGCCAGCGGCTGGCCGTCGGTCAGATACAGGATCGCGCCGTTTGTGGCACTGAGGATGACCAGCCGGTAGGTGTCATTCGGCTCCAGGGTGAATTGGCAATTCAGGCCGGCCGTGGTGAAGGGAATGCCGGTCGGCGTAATGCCGTTGCCGTCCCGGATGAGGAAGCTGCCGCCGCCGGCCGCGTAATAGAAATCGAACCGCGCGCCGGTGTCATAGTCGAGGAAGCTGCTGGCGGCGGCGCCATTGCGCAGGGCAAAGCCGCCGCGGTTGTTGGTGGTGCCGCCACTGGCGATGCCCTTGGCCTGCCATTGGATCTCGAAGACCTGGTTCGTGGCGAGGGAGGGGAAGCCGCGAATCGCGACGGCTTTGTTCGTACCGGCAGACAGCGGCGTCTGGCCGTTGTAGTTGCCGTTGGCGAACATGCCCCAGGAGCTGGCGTTGACGGTGGCGATGTTGCTGCCGTTGCCGTTGTAGAACCCGGCATAGTTCTGGTGTGTGTTGTCGCGGGTGGTCTGCAACAGGATCCAGGGCGTGGTCCAGCCTGAGCCGGTGTTCATGCCATTGGTCCAGGTTTGGGCGGCAACGCCGACGGGATTATTGGTAAGGACCACGCCGTTGCCGGCGTTGTCGCACGCGAACACCTGCGCGCGGAGGAAAACCGGCGTCGCGAGTGCGGCGGCGGCCGCCATTACGAGCGCAAGTTTGGGCAATGGATTCACGCAGGAGTCGTTAATGTTAGAGCGGGGTGCGGATTTCGTTACGGTGCGCCGCCCCACTTACCTGGCCACTTCCAGGATTACCTTCGCCTGACGGACCGGGTCGCCGCCGGAGCGGCTGGTGGGCGCGGACGCGTCGGATTTTATTACCACGGTGAAATAGCGGGTGGCCGGGTCATATTGAATATCGTCGTCCTCGGCGGCTGCAACCGTGACCGCGGGTTTGGCGGAGGCGTAGCCGTGGAGCGTCACCGACGGCTCATTGGCTGCGAGCGCCAGGCCGATGGTCAACTTCCCGGGCTCGTCGCGGAGCGAAGTGATGCGCTGCTTGCCTGTGCCGACAAACTTATGTTTGTCGCCCAGGAAGGCGATGCCGCTTTTGCCGACCGGGGCGATCACATAAAAGGCGGAAGCGTCGGGGGCCAGCGGTGCGGTAAAGGCGCCGCCGGGGGCCAGCTTTTGGCCGGTGCCGGCAAAATAGTCATAGACATAGGCGGATCCGTCCAGGCCGATTTCCCCGAGGGTGAAACGGACACTATCGGCCGGCGTTTTGGTCCGATTGAAGGCGAAAAGATATTCGGTTTTGACGCCCTCGTGGTCGGTATAAGTGCTCGCGGCCAACGGGCCGGGCTGTTTGTCCGCGTCGGCAATGTAGCATTGATCCAGCGGCACGATGGCGGCATCCGGTTTCACAATGACGCCATCGGCGCGGACGGCTTGGAGCAGGTTTTCCTTGTCCTCGGTGCCCAGCAAATCGCCGGTGCCGACGGGACCCGCGGAAAGCGTGGAGAGCAGGACGTTGTCGGTTTCCGGGCTCATGTACACATCGGTCCAGGGCCAGATGCCCATGGCGGAAGCCAAGCGCGACGTGTAAAGAAAGTCGTTCCACTTATTGGTGTTGAACCGGTCGCCGCTGGTGCGGATGGTGGTCAGATTGTCGTAGCGGCTGCCCTGGAGGAAGTAGCAGGGGTAGGGCATGCAATATTGCAAGGTGACGCCCTGCTCCCGGCACGCGCGCGACATATTGTCGAGAAAGGCTTCCGCCGTGCCGAGGTCGCTGCTGAAGGCCGGCGAATAAGTGTAGATCCGGTCGAGCCAGTCCTGCTCGTAGGTGACAATGCCGGACGTTTTCAGGTAGCCGGCTATGTGGTCCCACCACTTGGGGTCCACGGCGGCGATGCCGGAGATTTTGTAGTGGTCATGATAAGGGCTGGCCGGATCAATCCAACGGCTGTGGGTGACGAGGGGGAGCCCGACGGCCTTTTGAAAGGCGTCAAGTCCATGGGGAAAGAGATTGGTGTGCGCCCGGTATTCCAGGAGCCCGCCATACCGGTTCCATTCCCCGGCCGGGAGGCGGTCGGATTTCCGGTCCTTGCCCGGCCGGCCGTCGGCGTCGGTGGTGGTCTTGTAATACCACCAGGAGTCCAGTTGGAGATACCGGATGGGAATCTGCTCCTGGCGATAGCGGTCCACGAGGTATTGCAGCGTGCCGGTGTAACCCTTGTCCAAGTCGTAATTATAGTAATAGCTCGCGCCGTTGTCGGTCCAATAGCCGAGATATTTCAGGACGGTGTCCGCGTCATAGGCGGGCCGCGCGGCGCCCTGCAAATCCACCAGCGCCCGCCCCCAGAGACTCCAGGTGCGGTTGATGCCCGGCCCGCAGGCCACGAGCGTCTGCTGGGTGAAGCCGGCGGGCAAGTTGCGCAAATTGGAGTTAAAGCCGCTGGCCACGCGGTTGGTGCCGTTGCCGAGCATGCTGGCCACCATGAAATGGGATGCCGGCGAAATGATCAGCGCGTTGGCGTGGTCATCAAACAGCATCCAGGGCGTGCAGATTTCGTTGACGGAGAAATGGGGCGGCGCAAACTCGTGATGTCCGTAACTGAAGACGTGCAGCGCGGCGGGAACTTCCGTAAATGCCGGAAAGGCGTCCGGCGGCAGGGGCGCCGCCGTCAGGCAAGTCTGGGAAAACAGGGCGACTGCCTTTGCTGCGTAAACGCGGATCTGGCCCAGCATGGGAAGATCGCCCTCGCGCCACTCGAAGCTGATCTGTTGGCCGGTGCCGATGCCGTCGTGAGCCTTGGTTACAACCACGTTTTTCAGTGGCGCGCCCAAGCTGCCGCCAAGACTCCAGGGCGGGTTTTGGGAGGACACCTGATAGGTGCCGCGGTCGGCGTCCACGGCCACCGCCAGCCCACCCGGAACGGTCAGCGTCGAGGCGGCGTGTAAATTTGTTGGGAGGGAGACCAGCAGAACGGCGGCAAAGGCAGGGCGGAGGAACCGCCCGGCGGAAAGGCAATGACCGAACATTAAATGAGTAGGTTGAGATTAAAAGTGCTTTGTCTGCTCCCCGTTATTGCAGGGCGGACGTTGCCTGCCGGAGCCAGATCAAATCGGTGTAGGGCGCCGTGGCCATCAAAGAGCTGTACTTGGTGTGCTTGACCGGCCCCGGGACGAGTGCCGGGTCGGTCCACTTGTGGGGGGCGGCGTGCCCGTCGCCAAAAGAGAGAACGCCGCTGCCGCCGTGATTATTCGCTGGGTAGTCATTCCATTCAAATGTTCCCCCTGAGTAGTCGGCGGCCACGCCCTGCAAGTTCACCCGGAACAAGCCGTCGTTGATCGAATCCGGATGCTCATCAATGAAAACCCAGGCGTTGACCGGCGCGGGAAGGGTGAGATCCGTTTGTTTGCTGTAAATCCTCCAGTTTTGGCCCGCGCCGTATTGGTTCACCACATCGCCCTGGCCGGAAAACGTGGCCACTACCGCGCTGCCCATCTGGCTGTTCATGGAATAGCTGCGCACTCGCGGGCCGCTGGCGGCGTTAAAGGTGTCGCCAGGGCAATGGTAGATGCCCACGGCCTTCGAGCAATACGGCGCCATCAGCGCGTTGATCAGATAACTGGTGTCGTAATTTTGCGGCCAGGAGGTTGACGGCGGGAAATCCCACTTCATGATATCGTTCACCCACCCGACCACCCCCCCGGCTTGCGCGACGTTGTTGGCATTGACGACGAGCCGCTCATTAAAGTCGCTGGAATAAATCATCCACGCGTACAGCAACTGCTTTTGGTTGGACAGGCAACTGGTCTGCTGGGCCTTGATCTTGGCGCGGCTGAGCGCCGGCAAGAGCATGGCCGCCAGAATGGCAATGATGGCGATGACCACGAGGAGTTCAATCAAGGTGAAGGCGGCGCGCCGGGGCGGGTGGCCCGTGGCTGCCGGCGGGGGCAGCGGCAGGTTGCGCCCGTGGTGTCGAGAGTCGTGTGGGTGCGGGATCATCAATATCAATTATGCGCCAAATATCCGGACCGGCCAGCCCCCAAAACCTGTGGTAATGACGGGGGCAAACAGGCCACTAAGCCCCCTTGCGCTGGCTGAGGAACTTCAGGGCCGCTTGGGTGCGCGAGCGGACGTGGAGCTTGGTGTAGATGTGCCGCAGGTGCCAGGTCACCGTCTCAATGCTGATGGACAATTTGTCGGCGATCTCCTTGTTTGCACAACCTTGGGACAGGAGCTCGAGCACCTCCTGTTCGCGGCGGGAGAGATTCTGATCATCGGCGGGCGCAACTTTTTCGCCGCGTTCCGGCGGCGGGAGGGGTTCGCGAAAGGCGCCGAGCACCTCGCGGGCAATTTCGGCGGACATCGGGACGCCGCCCGCGTGCACTTCGCGGACGGCCTGCAAAATCTTGTCCGGCGGCGTGCGTTTGAGAATATAGCCGCTGGCGCCGGCGCGGAGCGCGTGGAAGACTTTTTCGGTGTCGCCATAGACGGTGATCATGATGACCTGCACGGCTGGCAGCAATTCCTTGATGCGCGCCGTGCATTCGATGCCGGAACGGTCCGGCAGGTTGATGTCCATGAGGATGACCTGCGGCGCGGCCTTGGGCAGCAGGCGCAGCGCTTCCCCGGTGTTCTGGCAGGCGGCCACGCACAGAAATTCCGGCGATGATTTCAACAGCCATTCCAGGCTGTTCCGGATGCCAGCATCGTCCTCGACGATGGCCACGGTAATAGTTTGGTTCTTTTCTTCCATGATGAGCTAAAAAGCAGTGCGGACGCGGGCCCGGCTGGTGGCCGTCATGATGACGCGGTTTTCCGCTGCCGGGCAAGCGGCAAACTGAAGCTGACCGAGACGCCGCCCGCGGCGGGGCTGGTGACGTCACAGTGGCCGCCGATGCGGGCCAGGCGGTGCCGCAGATTGTCCAGGCCGTCGGCTCCGGGAGCCACGCCCGCCGCGGGCGGCAAGCCGCAGCCGTTGTCCTCGATGCGGACGGACAGGCAAGCTTTGTCGTCGCAACCAATCCGGATGCGCACCCCGGTGGCGCCAGAGTGCTTGGCGACATTGGCGAGGGCTTCCTTGAAGGCCAGGAACAAGTTGTGGCGTTGCTCGGAGTTCAAAGGCCGGTCCGGTACGGCGTCCTGCATTTCCAAATGGCAGCGGATGGCCGCCGATTCCAAAAACCCCTGCGCGTAACGGCAAAGATAGCTGCCGAGGGAATTAACCGAGTCGTTGCGCGGATTGACGGCCCACACAATTTCATCCAAGCCGGTCACCAGATCGTGGCAGCGCCGGGCGATGCGGCTCAGAGCCTCCTGTTGGCGCGAGGCGAGCCGGGCCGGATCCTGGAGCATGCCGCTCAGCAGTCCGATTTCCGTCAAGCCGGCGCCGAGATCGTCGTGCAGGTCCTGGGCGATGCGCGCGCGCTCGCGTTCCAGTTCATGCTGGCGCTGCATGACGTCCAGCCGGCGGCGCATCCGCCGGCGCATGGCCACGGCGACCGTCAGCGACAAGCCGGTGACGGCCAGGAGACCAATCCCGCCCAGGAACCAGACGGTCTGGTAAAAATGGGGGCGGATCGTCACCACCAGCAAATCGCCGGGCTGGCTGTACACGCCGTCGCTGTTGGCCGCCATCACCCGGAAGACGTACTGGCCGGGAGGCACGTGGCGATAGATGGCCTTTCTTTCGGTGCCGGCGTTGTTCCACGAATTTTCGAGACCGGCGAGCTGGTATTTGAACTGCATGCGCAAGGGCGAGCCCAGGCTGAGGCCGGTGTAACTGAATTCGAGATCGCCGCGGCCGGGGCCGACCTTCAGCGCCGGGGCCTGCCCGGCGGGCGCGCCATCGGCTTGGGCGACGGTCACGATGGCGCCGGCGCGGTCGGGCCAGACCAGTTTGTTGTCGGAGCGCATTTCCTCCAAGGCCAACGCCGGCGGGCGGGGGTTGACATGCACCTGGCTGGGATCCACTTCGGTCACGCTGTTGGCCATGGCAAAAAGCAGCCTCCCGTCCCGTCTGCGCCAGCCGCGCGGCTGGTACACGATGGCGCTGCCGATGGTCAGCAGGCCGTCTGACGGCCCGTAAACGCTCACTTGCAGCTTGCGGGTGTCATCCGGGGCGGCCTCTGGCAGCGCGGCGCCGAGGAGGCGCGCAATGCCCGCGCGCGTTCCGAGCCAGAGATTGCCATCCGCGTCTCCCAGGATCTGCACAATGCTGTCGGAAGGCAGGCCGTTCTTCATCGTGTAGCGGGTGAATCGCCCGTGGCTCCAGCGCAACAATCCGCCTTCCTCGGTTCCCGCCCAGAGACCGCCGTCCGCCGTGGGCCACAAGGCCCAGATGCGGCCGAGCGAATTGCGGTCCGGCGGCTCCAGCAGCGCAAACCGGTGCCCATCCCAGCGCAGGAGAACGCCGGCCAGCGTGCCCGCCCAGATGGTTCCATCCGCCCCCTCCGCCAGGGCCGTGGGATGGCCGCCGACCGTTTTCGAGGTGTACTCAAAGTGGAGCGTGCCATTGCTCACGCTGATGATGGACAGGAGGGTGCCCACCCACAGCCGGCCGTCGCGGGTGGGCAGGAGCAGGCGCGGATAGCCTTGCAACTCGTTTTGGGTGGCGACCGGCTGCCACGGTCCGCCATCGGCCATCAACAGGCCGGCGCCCTGGGCGCCGATCCACACGCGGCCCTGGGCATCCGCCGCCACGCAACTGTCCTGGACGCGCGCCGGCGCCGTGAGCGTGAGGTTGGTGCAGACGCCGTTTTCATACCGGCCCACCACGCCGCTGTGCGTGCCGATCCATACCGTGCCGTGCCGGTCTTCGCAGACGGTGTTGATGAGGGTGTCGCTCAATCCCTCGTTGGCGCCGATGGACCGGAATTGACGCCGCCGGATCTGCACCAGGCCGCCGCGCTCGTAGCCGGTCCACATGTCCCCGTCGCGGTCCTCGTAGGCAAAATGGACGGTGTTGCTGGGCAATCCGTCCTTCGTGGTCAGGCGGCGGAAATTGCCGTTGGCGGCCACATGAATCAGGCCCAAGTCATCGGCGCCGGACCACAGGCCGCCTTCGCTGTCGCCGCACAAAAAGCGCAGGGAAATCCGGTGGCCCAGCTCCCGGTCCCAACCGTCGGAATGGGCCACCCAGCGGCGGCCGGCGCAACGGCGCAACTGGCCGTTGGCTTCCACCCAGACGCTGCCGCCGCCCGTGGGCAGGATTCGTTTCACGTTCAGCAGCGCCTCGCCGTTGGTCGGCGTCATCACGGCGAAGTGGTTGGTTTGCCACATGGCGAGGGCCTGGCCGGTGCCGATCCAGATGCGGCCTTGGGCGTCGGCGGCGAGTATTTTGACGGTCTGGCCCGCCAAGCCGGGGGCGAGCCCGTTGGTGCCGGCAGCCGACCAGGTGCCGATTTTATTTTCGGCGCGCAGATACCAGATTTGGCCGTCGGCGTCGGCGCAGCATTGCGGCTGGGGCAGGGCGTCCGGCAGCGTCACGGTTTGCCAGACCCATTGGGCGCCGGTTTGCTGTCCGGACAATAACCGGCCATCGCCAAAGACAAAAACGACCCGGCCGGGGGCGGACCACAACATGTGGTCCGGCTGGTTGGTGCTGCTGAACATGGAGTGAAAGCCTTGGTGGTCCCAGGTGGTCATGCCGCCGTCGTGCATGCTGATCCACAGCGTGCCGCCGCGATCCACCGTCAGGCGCGGGATGCCCCATTTGAGCAGAAACTCGGGCGTATTGGCGGAATTGTAGCGCACGAAACGCAACCCGTCGAAACGCAGGACGCTGCCGAAGAGCGTGCCGATCCACAAATATCCCTCCGGAGTCTGTGCAATATCCGTCACGGAACCCTCGGTGAGACCTTCGTCGGCGCCCCAGACCTTGACGACGTAATCCGGACCGGCCGGATCACCCGGGTCTGCGGACACGACCGGCGGCAGTGCCAGGCAGATGAACAGCATCAGCCAGCGGCGGAATTTTGGCGCGGCGGAGGGCATGGGATGAGTATGATGCAGCCGACGGCCGGCCCGCCACGAAAAAAAGGCATACCCCAGTTTTTGGGGGCTTGGTGCCTGTCGGGCTCATGCTATAGTCACAACGAACACCCATACTCGTCATGAAATCATTTAAATCGTCCGTGTTATCTTTTGCTGTCGCGGCGGCCATGCTTGGATCTGCCGGTCCGGTTTCCGCGCAATTGATTGCCTATGATGACGCCGGGAACTATCTGGTGAACGCCAACTGGACGAACGGCGCCAACCAGGGGTTCGGCTTCACGCCCTGGGCCATTGTCACCAACGGCCCGGATTTCCAGGGCACATACATCATGTCCCCCGGCACGTTTGTGATTAATTCCGTCACCAACGTTCTGGGCACGAATTACAATTGCATCTGGGGCGTGTACGCGAACGGCCCCACGGACGTGAACCAGACGACGGCGTTTCGCGGATTTGCAAATTCGCTGGGGACAAACACGTTCAAGCTGCAGTGGGGTTCGCGGGGCGCCGGCTCGACGACGACCACCAACAGCGGCACGGTGCATGGCTGGTGCGGGTTTACACTGCGAACCGGCAATGCCACCAACACCCCGACCGACTTTCAGACCGGGGCCATGTTCTATCTGTATTTCCTCGACGGCAACAGCCCGTCCACGTTGTATATCTGGGACGGCAATGGCGTCCAGTCAGTGCCCGGAACGTCGTTCAGCAACCTGGGGCGGACCACCATCACCAACGCCATCGAGACCGAACTGACGCCCGCCCCGGATGGCTATCATTATCACCTGGTGTTGAAGGATTGTGTTCAGAACATCGTCCTGTTTGCCACCAACAGCGTGTTCATCTCTCCGGGCACCATTGACAGCGCGGCCCTATTCTGCCAGGAGACCACCGGCGACCAGGACTATAACCGGATGCAAATCGCCGCCGCGACCAACCTGGTCCCGACGCTGGCCAACCTGCTGCCGGCCGACGGATCCGTGTTTGTTCCGGCCGGCGCGACCAACCTGTCCTTTGAATTGGATTCCTTCAATTCCACCGTGTCGGGCAGCGCCGTGAGCATCTATTTGAACGGCGTCCTCCAAACGGGAAACAGCTTCAACACGACGCAACCCACCAACCAGTTGCTCGTCACCAATGACGTCGTGCTGGAGCCGGACGTGTTTTATAACTACACCGTGGTGGCGCACGACGCCAACGGCAATGTCCTGAGCAATAACTATACTTTCAACACTTTCCTGCCCACGGATATCTATATTGACGCCGCGGATTATAACTACAGCGGGGGCCAGTTCATCAACAACAACACACCGATGAACGCCTACGCAAACCTGCTGGGAAACAATGGCATTGATTATACGAATGCCGAGCTGACGGGCTCCAACAACACCGCCGGCTACCGGCCCGGCGACCTGGTGGCCATTCTCACGCTGGCGACGGATGCCACGGGCGATCCGGTGGACCATGCCAATCTGCGGGCCGACGGTTATACCGCCTATAACATCGGTTTTACGGACACAGGCAACTGGCAGAACTACACGCGGAATTTCCCCGCCACCAACTACAGCCTTTACGCCCGGGCGGCGAGCGTCACCGGCGGGCAGTTCGAGGTCGAGCGGTTGGCCGGCGCCACGGCCACCGCCACGAGCCAGCCCCTGATTCCGCTCGGCCGGGTCAACGTGGCGAACACCGGCGGCAGCCGCGTCTATGAGGGCCAGTTAACGCCCGTGGTGGACATTTTTGGCAACCCCGTGGTCGTGCCGCTGTCCGGAACCACCACGCTGCGGGAGACGGCGCTGGCCAGCCGCGTCTATAATCTTGAGTATCTCGTGGCCGTGGCGGTCAGCAATGCCGCCACCCTCAGACCGTACATCGCCACCGCATCGCCGGCCCCCAATGCCGCCGGCCAGTTTCTGATCGCGCCCATCTCCTTTGCCATTGCCGACCGGCAAACCTCCGTCAAGACCAACACCATCCAGTTGATCGTGAATTCCACCAACATCACCAGCCGGCTCATCATCAGCAGCAACGCGGTGGGCGCCACCGTGACGTGGACGCCAACCAACAACCTGCCGGCGAATTACACCAACACCATCACGGTGATCTTCACGGACACGGCCGGGGTCAATGTGACCAATAGCTGGAGTTTCGTGACCGGGAACGCCGGCGGAGTGCAGGGCAGCGGGACTTGGACCGGCGCCGGGGGCACCAATGATCTGTTCTGGGCCGATGGCATCAACTGGACCGGCGGCACGCCCGGGCCGACCTTCTCCGCCGCGTTTGCCAGCCTCGGAGCCACGACCACCCTCCAGACCAACAACATCGTGGCGACCAATGTCACCATCTCCGCCCTGTTCTTTGAAACCAATAACAGCGGCTATCATACGACGTGGATCCAGGACGGCGTGACCCTGACGATTTCCAACGGGGCCACCGGCACCACGCCGGCGTTGCAGGTGGGCGCCGGAGTGAACGCGGACATCGTCTTCAACCCGGGCGTCACCAATACCATCAGCGGCAATAACGGCTCGCTGGTCATCCAAGGCAACGCCCTGGGCAGCGGCCTGGCCAACCAGCTCAACTTCCAGGTGCGGCAGTGCGCCAATCCGCCCGTGGCCAACGCAGTCACCCTGGACCTGTCCGGTTTGGGCAACTTGACGGCGACGGTCGGCAAATTCGCGGTGGGGCAGGGCGGCACAGGCTCGGCCCAGACCAACGCCAGCGCCTGCGTGTATCTGGCCCGCACCAATGTCATCACGCTCATGCGCGCGGTGGCCGGCCAGTTTGCCTTGGGCGATGGCAGCGGCGCCACCAACCTGCCCGGCAGCACGTTGAACTTGGGCATCGCCAACTCGTTTTACTTCGATTCCATGCTCGTGGGCAACCGGCGGGCCACCAATAACCTGCTCCGGTTCAATCCGGCGTTCACCAGCATCACCACTCCCAGCTTCTATCTCCGTGGCTCGAACGCCCTCGCCACCAGCCGCGTGACTTCGTGGAACATCGGCGACGCTTCCATCGAGCCGGTGGTGCCCGTTAATGTCCAGGCGCTGGTGGATCTGAGCGGCGGCAAGGTGGACGCCATGGTGGGCACCATGTTTATCGCCCGCGGGGCGACCAACGCGGGAGACAGCGGCTCTGCGCAGGGCACGCTGACGTTCACCGCCGGTACGTTCGACGTGACCAATCTCCAAGTGGGCGTGCAACGGTCCGTTAACTCGACCGTCGCGGGCATCATCAATGTGAACGGCTCGGCCACGCTGAGCAGCACCAACATCCTGCTGGCCCAGGTGGCCGCCGGCGGCAACGCGGCCTTGGTCAGCGCCACGCTCAACGCCACCAACGGAACCATTCGCGGCAACCTCGCGGCGGGCACCGGCCTGAGCACCGTCAATCTCAACGGCGGCACACTCATCGTGTCCAACTTCGCGGGCACCAGCGTGGCCCCCCTGGCCGCCTTGAACCTCACCCATGCGACCTTGCACCTGAAGGCGGATGGCAACGCCACGGCCGCCCCCATCGTGGCGAACGCGGTGGGCACCAGCGGCACGACGACCATCGTGATTGATACGGTGGCCAATATCACCAGTCCGCTGACCATCCACCTGCTCGGCTACAGCGGAGCCGATCCCTTCGCCAGCCTCGCCCTGGCACCGCTGCCCGGCGGATACCTCGGCAGCCTCGTGGACAATGCGGGCAGCATTGATTTGATGGTCACGATCGCGCCGGCGGCGCCCACCATCCGCGGCATCACCGTCAGCGGCGGCAAGGTGATTCTCAGCGGCACCAACAATGTCGGCGCGGGCGGCACCTATCATGTGCTGACGACGACCAATCTGACGCTTCCGCTGGCGGACTGGACGGTGCTGACCGGCGGCAGCTTTGACGCCAACGGCAATTTCTCGTTCACGAACTCAACGGGAACGAGCCGGCAGTTCTTCCTGCTCCGGGTGCCGTGATGGAAACCGCTTAATTTCCCGGTTGGCTGGCAAGGACGGCCGCCAGGCAGCGACGCTGCCTGACGGCCGTCTCTTTGCGCTGAATTGTGCAAGCCAGGTGATTTTAGGCGCTGAATTTGATTTCGACTGAAGGACCGGCTGGAAAGTGTTGGCGCCCCCCCCCGGCTTAACGAAGAAAAGAAGAATTGAGCTCTCTGAGCGTGTGACTGAATGGGTTTCCCCCCGACACAACACGCACGCGCCTTACAGATCCGACGGTAGTTGATTGCCGCCTCCTTATTCATGCGCAATCGGTGCTACAGGCAAACCCGGCGGGCGCGTGCGTTGTGTCTCTCCTTGCTTTTCGACTCTGGGCTGTGTTTGGAAGCCAGTCCCCCACCAACTTCCGGCAGCCACAGTTCCCCACCAAGTTCACAACAAAACCCGCAACCGCAGTCCATAAAGCAGACATGATGCCAAGGATTAAAACGCTGGAATTCGAGGAATTTTGCGGGTTCCGGCGGGGAACTGCACTTTACCGCTGTGTATTTTTAAGCAGCGAGCGCAATTTAAAACGCCACTTGAAGCCGATGCCTCCCGCCCTCAAGGCCGCCCGACGGTCGCCGCCTTGAGCATCTCCGCCACCACCTGATCCGATAAGTTTCCGCCGGTGGGAAAGACCATCTGCAAATGGCCGCGCGCATCCACAATCAGCGTCCGGAAATCGTGGTCAATGCCATCGCCGTCGGCCCGCCAAGTCACACCGGCGCTGTGCGCCAGGGCGGCAAGGGCGTCCACCGGGCCCGTCAGAAAGCTCCAATGCGCGGGAGTGTACTGATAACTTTGGGCGTAAGCCTTGAGCCGGGGCGGCGAATCGAACGCGGGGTCAAACGTCACGGACAGAAAGTGCCAGTTGGTGGGCCCGCCGGGCAGGGCGGCCAGCCGTTGCGAGGCTTCCTGAAAATTCTTGGAAAGGCGCGGGCAGTAGTCTGGCAGCGGACAGCGCGTATAGAAAAAGGTGATTGCCAGCGCCTGACCCTGAAAGTCATGCAAACGCACCGGCTGGCCCAGTTCGTTGGTGAACGCCAAATCCGATAACGCTCCGCCCGGCAATACCGGCGGCACCCGGGATCCCGGCGGGTCAGCCGCCGTCGCTGCCGCCCGGCCGATTCTCACCAAGCCGTCCACCCAGCTTTCGTTCGCGGTGACATGGAGCTGAAACACAATTTCGTCGTCGCGCCGCAGTCCCGGGATTTCCCGGGCGTCTTGCACCTTGAAGGGCATGGTCATGGCCGCCATATAGCCGGGAATGGCGTCGTGCCGGATAGTCACCGTTCCCGCGGCGGCATTGACTTCGCGCACCACGCCATGGGCGGTGAAAACCCCGTTGGTCGGCGCGGCGGGCGCCGTCCCGGGCGCGGCAAACAGGACATACGACAGTGCCAACCGCCACAAATTGAACCACGATCCGGTGCCGCAGCTTCGACGAGGAGGTGTCATGAGGGGCGGGGAATTTCATGGATTGGGCAGCCGTTCCACGCGATAGAACTGCGGATCGGGCCCCGCATTTGGGTCGGAGAAACTCGCGGGGCCGGCCACCGCCACGTTGGTGGCGATGGTCAGCCAGTTGGTCGCGAGCAAGTTGGTGGAAACCTGGATGAGGTAGCTGAGCCCGACATTTGCCGAGTAGCTGAATCGAAAACTTCCCGGTCCCGTCCGCCCCGGCGCGGCGAGCGTCACCGGCACCGGGGTCACGACGCTAATGGCCACCGAGCTGGTGGCGCTCAGGCCGGCGTTATCCGCGGCGATGACCGAAAGCAGGTAGCTGCCGGCGGCCAGATTCATGGCCAGGGCCGCGAAGGGGGCGGTGGTTTCATTGGCCAGCACACCGGCGCCGACGAGGAATTGCACATTGGTCACGGCGCCGCTGCCGTTCGTCACGGACGCCTGGAGGTTCACGGTGGCCGGGGCGGCCAGCACGGTTCCGGCGCCGGGGTTGGTGATGGCCAGCCGCGGGGGCAGGGGGGCGGTCGCCACGAGGATTTCGCCCGTCATGCCCAGAGTCACGTGCCGGGAACAAAAATACGGGAAGTTGCCCGGCGTGTTGAACTGGTTGGTGAAGGAAAACGGCGCGGCCTGCAGCAGCGAATCCCACATTCCCGTGGCCGTGGTGGAATGCTCATTGGAAGTGTTGTCCCAAACCCACAACACACTGTCGCCCGCGGCGATGTTGGTCACCGCCGGGAAAAACGCCAGCGCGTTGCCGATGGCAACGTTCACGGTCACGGTGCGGGCCGCGCCGGGAAGGCCGGCGGCGGCCAGCAACCCGGCCAGGACGGCGATTGGCAAAAGCGGTTTTGATGATAACATCATTTTCATTTGCGGGTAAGAGTTTCTGAACCGGCATTTGTTCCCGGAAAAGTTTTGCCGGGAGTTTTTGGGGGGAACAAAAGTCGAGCCGCGGACTCTCAAGTTCGATGAATCGGTATGTCCGACAGCGCGGAATTTGAAAGCCTGGTGGCGCGTTTCTACGCGCCTCTCTACCAATTTGCGTTCAGTCTGACGCGGGTTGAGGCCGATGCCTGCGATTTGACGCAGCAGACGTTTACGATTTGGGCCACCAAAGGCCACCAATTGCGCGATGCCTCCAAGGTCAAGAGCTGGCTGTTCACCACGCTGCACCGCGAGTTCCTGGATTCGCGGCGGCGGCGGACGCGCTTCCCCCATTTTGAACTCGAGGCGGCCGAGGCGGAACTGCCCGCCGTGGCCCCCGCCGCCATCAACGGCCTCGACGTGACGCAGGTCCTGAACACACTGGCGCAGGTGGATGAGTTGTTCCAGGCGCCCGTGTCGCTCTTTTATTTGCAGGACTGCTCCTACCAGGAAATCGCCGAAATATTGGGCGTGCCGCTGGGCACGGTCAAATCGCGCCTGGCGCGCGGCATCGGGCAACTGCAACAACTGCTGGCCCGCGACATCGCGGCCAGCCAACCGCCCTCAAATTTGTGAACCTGAACGAAGCCAAAACATGGCTGCTGATATACCGTCCCGGAACGGCCGATGCCGGCGACCCGCAGGTGGCGGCGGCCCTGGCGCTGGCCAGGACCAATCCCGAATTGGGCGATTGGTTGGCCGCGCACAGCGCCGCGCAGGCGGCCGTGCGGGCCAAGTTCCAGGGGATCACCCCGCCCGCCGGCCTCCGGGAGCAGATCATCTCCGAGCAGGCCGCCGGCGGCAAATCTGTCGCCGCCCGGCGCACGCTTCTGCTGGCGGTGGCCGCGCTGGTGGTGTGGGGCCTGCTGGCCATTTGGTGGGTCCCGCGCTCCGTGCCGCCGCCAGCAGACAATCCCCTGGCTTTCTACCAAAACCGCATGGTGCGCCTGGCCTTGGGGGGCTATGCCATGGACTTGACCACGAATGATCCGGTTCCCATCCGCGCCTTCCTGGCGCAGCACCACGCGCCGGCTGATTTTGCGCTGCCCGCGCCGCTTCAACAGGCTGCGATCATTGGCTGCGCCGTGAGAGACTGGCAGGGCGCCAAGGTTTCCCTGGTCTGTTTTCGCACCGGCCGGCCCTTGGCCCGCGGCGCCCAGAGTGACCTCTGGCTCTTCGTGGTGGACCGGACGGCCATCAAGAACGCCCCCGGCACGTCGGCCCCGCAGGTCGCCAAGGTCAATCGCTTGATCACGGCCACCTGGACAGACGGCAACAAGCTCTATTTTCTGGGACTGGATGGGCCGGAACCGGAACTGCGGCAGTACCTCTAAAGAAAGCAGGACGGCACCAAAGATAAATCACGGGACGCTGGAAAGAATTCCCCGGGGCACTTCGCCGCCCACCCCTGCATGCGGCCGCTCAGTTTTCCACGCTCATGTGTTCCATCACCCATTCAAAATCGTCGTGTTCGCTGGGCGGGGTCGAGGGGATGGCGATGGGAAGACTGGCGGTGTAGGCAGTGGCCGGCATGATGGTGCTGGACCGGAGCCAGCGATGCAAAATCGCATGGCCGTCGGCAAATGAAAAGGCGGCCGAACGGTTGTGGTAGGAGGCGGGGAGGTCCCGCCATTCGTTGATCGGGACGCTGCTGGGGGTCCAACCGGTGGTGGGCGTGTCCTGGTCTATGAAGTATCCGTCGTCAATGCTGTCGGGATGCTCGTCCAGAAACACGAAAATATCCGAAGGGCGCGGCATCTGTTCCACCTTGAAAAACTGGCGGTAGCCGGGGTTGTTGACGTTTTGGCTGCCGACGATGGCGCTGCCCGCGTTTCCCACCATGGCGTTCATGGAATAGCTGCGAATGCGCTGACTCCACCCCGCGGCGCTCTGGATGGCGCTCAGCACGCGATCGGACGGGCAATGATAGATGCCCGTTACGCCCACCACATAGGGTCCGAGACTGGCGTCCGTGATGGTTGCCACATTCGTGTTGTCCGGGCTCAGATCCCACGTCATGACGTTGTTCACCCAGTTGATATTGGTGCGGAAGGTGCCCTCCATCACCAGATTGTAAGGCAGAAAACCGTCGTGATCGTCCGCGTAAAGTTCCCACGCCAGGGTCAATTGCCGGGTGTTATTCAGACAGTAAACCCCGCGCGACCGTTCGCGCGCACCCGCCAGCGCCGGCAACAAAATTGCCGCCAAAATGCCGATAATCGCAATGACGGCCAGCAGTTCGATCAGGGTAAAACCTCGCCCCCCCGTCGCAGAAGACTTCGACGGCGCTTTTGCTGGAGTCCCACATCTCATGGCTTCACTTTATGCCTGTAACCGAGTGATTATCTAGTAACTTAACTACCTTCTTTGCGGCCGAATGTCAAGCATGTCGCGGAAGTTGCGGCACCCAAACGCGGTGGGCGCCGTGGGCGGCCCGGGAGGCCGTTTTCGGACGGTCGCCGTGCGGGGGCGAGGCACGGTTCCGGTGGGACACTCCATGCTGGCGTTTGGGGTTGTTTCACCCGGCCATCCGTTCGGGGAGTCAGCCGGTTCTTCGTTCCGTATCTGGCATTTTCGAAATGACATCGGGGCCGGTGCGCCCGATGCACCGCCAGGAGGCAAGCCGTCGGGATTTCGGGGGGAGGCTAGACAAATATGGCTTGCCGGTGAACAAAATTTGGTTACGTTTTCCGCGTGATTGCAAAAGGCGGCAGATTCCCGGTGGTGCGATTCATTTTGACGGCGATAAAACCCGGCAGTGGATTATTGGCAGTCATGGCGCTGCCGGGGGCGGCGCAGGCCTGCGCCTGCGGTTGTGGTGTGTTTGACGTGGCCACGAGTGCGATGCTTCCCAACGGGCCGGGCGGCATGGCCTATCTCGAATACGCCTATCAAGACCAGAATCAAAACTGGAGCGGTACCTCCGAAGCGCCGGCCGGGGACAACGATGACAAGCAAATCGAGACGCATTTTGTCACGGCGGGCTTGCAATATATGTTCAACCGGAGCTGGGGCGCGCAACTCGAAATCCCCTATGACTTCCGCTACTTCCGGGGAACCGATATCCATAACAACATCGCGTCGCACAACTGGAGCGAGCTGGGCGACATCCGCTTGGAAGGCATCTACACCGGCTTCTCTCCGGATTTGTCGGCGGGCATCACGGGCGGCCTGAAGCTGCCCACGGGCAGCTACTCGGTGGATCCGAATTTGGTGGATCGCGACACGCAAATCGGCACGGGCAGCACGGATTTTTTGCTGGGCGGATTTTACCGCGGCAATCTGGACCGAAATCAGAATTGGGACTGGTTCGCGCAGGGGCTGCTGGATGTGCCGGCGCTGACGCAGGCGGGATACCGGCCGGGGGTGGAGTTCGATGCGGCTGCGGGGATAGATTACAAGGGCTTTTCGCTGGGGCGCGCGCTGGTTGTCCCGCTGGCACAGGTGATTTTCTCGGAACGCGCCAGCGACAGCGGGCCGGATGCCGACCCGGACAACACGGGCTATCAACGCCTGATCCTGTCGCCGGGATTGGAGATTCACCTGCATCCGGTGAAGATCTACGCGGACGTGGAGTTTCCGGTTTTCCAGCATTTCACGGGGAATCAACTGGCCGCGCCGGTGATGTTCAAGTTGAGCCTGAGCTATATGTTCTGAGTTAGCCTAATGCTCCGGAGGCGCTTGGTATTGTTCATCGCTGACTTTTTCCAGCCACTCAACGGCTTTGCCGTCGAGCTGTTCCTGGATGGCGAAGTGCGTCACGGCGGTGGTGGGCGTGGCGCCGTGCCAGTGCTTTTCGCCGGGCGGGAACCAGATGACGTCGCCGGGGCGGATGTACTCGATCGGTCCGCCCAAGCGCTGGACCAGGCCGCAGCCGGCGGTGACGATCAAGGTTTGGCCGAGCGGATGGGTATGCCAGGCGGTTCGGGCGCCGGGCTCGAAGGTGACGGCGGCGCCGCCGACGCGGGCGGGGGCTGCCGCCTGAAACAGGGGATCGATGCGCACCGTGCCGCTAAACCAATCGGCCGGTCCTTTGACGGACGGTTGTGAACCGCTTCTTTTGATGTCCATGGTTTGAATCCTTTCGCCAAAATTAACACAGAAGCCGTCAGCGCGGGAAGTTTTTTGCCGGGCGGTTGGGGTCCGACTGTTGGGCGCACCAGTGCTGCCACAGATTGCGGAAAGCGGCTTCAAGGTGGCCGATGAACCGGGGCGCGTCGCAGAGGGGGCTCCGGCGCATCTGCTCGCGCAAGCGGAGGCGCACAGCGGCCAAAGCGGGGAGGTCGTCGGCCAGTTGCCGGCATTTGGCCACGTAGGCGTCCGGGCTGTCCACGGCCCAGTCGGGGAAGCCGAGATGCGAAACCAGGCTCAACCCGACCCGCGCCACATGCGTCCGCCCGGCGAGGGTTACCACGGGTACGCCCATCCACAAGGCGTCGCAAGTGGTGGTGGTGCCGTTGTAAGGGAAGGGGTCCAGACAGAGGTCCACCAGGTTGTAGAGTCCGAAGTGCTGTTCCTTGGAAAGGCCGGCGCCATTTACGCCGATGCGTTCGGGGCCCACGCCGGCGCGAACGAACTGGTCGCGAAGCCGGCGGACGGTTTGCGGGTCGCCGAGCCCCTGGGATTTGAGGATCAATTTGGCGGTGGGCATTTCGCGCAGGAGGCGGGACCAGAGTTCGATGGTGGGCCGGCTGAGTTTGCGGAAATTATTGAAGGAACCAAACGTGACAAAACCGTTTGCCAGAGCGGGCAGGGGACCGACGGCCGGACATTCGGCCGCGGGGCCGTAGCAGGAGAAGGTTTCGGGCAGACGGACGAGTTGCTCGGAATGCCATTGTTCGGTTTGGCCGGGCGGATCGGTGAACTGATCCGTCAGGCGATAATCCATGGCTTCCAGGCCGGTGGTGTTGGGGTAGCCGATCCAGGTGACCTGCACGGGGGCGGGTTTGCGCGCAAAAATGAGCAGTCCGTTTTCGGTGGTGTGTCCGGCGAGATCCACCAAAATGTCAATGCCATCCTGCCGGATCAATTCCGCCGCCTCATCGGCGTCCATGCCATAAATATCGCGCCAGTGGCCGGCCAGAGAGCGCAAGCGCTCCGTGACGGCGTCCGGCGTCTTGACCAGGGAATAACAAAATGTCTCGAAGCTGTCGCGGTGATGGAACCGCAGAATCGGTTCAACGAAGGAATTGACGGGATGATCGCGGAAGTCGGGGGAAACGTAGCCGACGCGGAGGCGGCGGTTGGGTGCGGGGTCGTTCGCATGGGGCCGCCGGGAGTTCCGCAACGGTTGCTCGAACCATTCGGACCAGCGGCGATGTTCGGCGAAATGCGCGTCCGGCTCGGTTTCGGGCAGGTAATTGAGGAGGAAGAGCAGGTTGGTCTGGGATTCCGGCGCGAGTTTGGCGGCCAGCGCGGCGCGATAGTGCCGGGCGGCCTCGTCCAGCAGTCCTTCCTCCACACAGAGGCAGGCCAAATTATGATGGGCGGCGGCGTAATTGGGGCGCAGCCGCAGCGCTTCGTTGAGGGATTCACGGGCCTCAGCGGTCCGGTGCTGGGCCGTGAGCGCCTGGCCCAGGATTTCGCGCGCCTCCGGCAGCTTGGGATCCAGTTGGATTGCGCGATGAAAGCTTTCCACGGCCTCGGGCAATAGATCGGCCTGCATGCAGGCGATGCCGCGGCTCAGCCAGAAGAGGACGTCGGTGGGTGCGAGGCGAGTGGCTTCGCGGAGGCTGGCCAGCGCCTCGGGCAGGCGATGGAGGGCGCGAAGGGTGTTGCCCAATTGGTGGTGGGCCTCCGCCAAGTCTGGCTGGGCGGCAATTGCCGTCTGAAAGGCGGCGGCGGCGGCCTGGGGCTGGTTCGTGGCGTTCAGGGAAAAGCCGCGTTGCAAGTGGGCCCGGACGAGTTTTGGGTTGGCGGCGGCGGCGCGCACGAACAGCCCGATGGCTTCCGCATGCTCGCCGCGCTTTTGGAGCGCCAAGGCCAGCAGATAGAGGGCGTCCGGATGATCCGGCCAGTGCTGGAGCATTTGGCGATACACTTGCATGGCCTTTTCCGCATTGCCGCCGCGCTGGAAGGCCAGGGCTTGGGCCAAGAGTACTGCTGGATCCATGCGCTTCAAAGTAGCGGGTTCGCGGATCGGGTGGAAGAAATAAGGCACTGTCGTTGAAGGGCTTTTATTGCATATATACTTGCGCGGAAAAACTCGGACGGGATTGACAAGCATGAAAAGTCTTAAACCACAGATGGACACAGACCGACACAGATAAAAAACCATTTGGGCGAGCAACGGAAGGCCACGACAAATAGTTTCCACCATGGCGAGACGGGTACAACTTGGCAACGCCTCTGAAGATCTGTGTCCATCTGGGTTCATCTGTGGTTAAGACAGAGAGTTCTTGCGGGCGGACGCCGAGGGGGCGAGCCGTCCGCATCCGGACTCGATTGTGAGCATGCTGGCTCATCGTGGCGGGGGCGGTTTCCCAGCCAGGGCGATTCTAGCAGGGTTGGCGGATTCACAAAGTTAGCCGCTAACGGGGAAGGTGTAAGGTGTTGATGGATAGGAAAATTTAGCTTCGAGATTCGGCGGGCACAGACCGAAATGGCATTTAGCCCGACTGTTGCAATCGGAAGGGGGGACGCGCAAATGCCTGAAAAGAAGCAATTTTTGCCAAAAGGCATCCCAAACTATGGTTTGACCCTGCGCATGAGACACTACACTAGAATTTGAGCGGCGGTCCCAGGATTTCCATGCCATGGTCTGCCCAGAGTTGCTTCAAGTCAGTTTCCTGGTTCTTCGGGATTTCCTTCCCGAGCTTGCTCATCTGCTTAAAAAAATCTTCCATGCTGCCGGCTGGCTGAAAGAGGACGAGCATCTGGCCCTCGCCGTCGCTAACCTTGGCGAACGCGTGGGGAATCTTACGCGGCGCAAACGCCGAGTCGCCCGGATGCAGGCGCAACGTGTCGTCGCCCACTTGCACGATGAACTCGCCGCGGATCACATAAAACCATTCGTCCTGGAAATGGTGGCGGTGAAGTGCTGGACCACCCTTCGACTCACGAAACGTGTCATAGATGCAAAGCTCACCGCCGGTATCCCTGCCCGAGACCTTTAGATCAAAGCGTCCACCCATGATCAAAAGCTCCTCATCCATTCGGTCCTTTTGCGCGCCAACCCGAAAACCCCTGGCTGCGCGCTCCGAATTGGCCACCTGGTTCTCGGCGGCCCGTGCCGCCATGGCCAAAACTGCCGTCGCGATGGAGAGCTTCATGAAATTGCGTCGTTTCATAAAAATATGGGCGTGGGAGCCTAATGCCCGTGACGTGAGCCGACGCCCCCTAAGACGTTGACCGCATAGCGGAAGTGCTCACGTCGTCTGACGGTTCCAAGGCATGGTTAGGCTGCGTCTGCATATCTCAAACTAAAACTGCCTGCAATTTCGCGGCTATCTCGCCCTCGGGCTTCTTCCATGCCCACCGACCACTTGTGCTAAAAACCCTCACGCGAAAATTCTTCGGACTCATTCTAAACGGAGCATCGGAAGCAAATCGTCTGAGAAACTCGTAGGAAGCAGGCTCTGACGATGAAATCGGGAATGGTATGCCACCCATAAACATAACCCTGTCACCCGTCAGGATGAAAAAAAACTTCTGATTCTCTGGCTTTGAGAAGTCTTCTGGCCACTCGACGTCTGGTAGAATAGATGATCTCCAGCTAAAGACTCCTGATATTTGTCTGGTCGCGTCCCACTCAGGAACTATTGGCTGAAAGTATGTCTCAAAGAACGCGTTGACTCGCTGTTTCGCCTTGAGTGGGTCTCTTGGTCGAATGACGTGCCCCCAGCAACTGCTTTTGGAAACCGTGTAATTAAACATAACGCCAGCAGTCTACAGTTATTCAACTCTTGCCCGATAGTATATCGAAACCGGCGTTTCGGCAAAACCAAAAGTTGTAAACCGTGCATAATCAACAATCGTATTCCTGATTTAACGGTTCTTCGCTGTTTTCGATGGAATTTGTGCCCCCGACGGAGCATCGCCTGCTGCGCGACAGGTGGCACTGGTGGCTCGGCCCTGTGGAGTGCAGCGGGAAGCGCCACGACGCTTTCGTGCGAGCAACGGTTCGCAAAAGCTCGTGGCTCGCGCGCGCGTGCGAAAGCGCCGTCGCCGCTGGCGCTCTGCCGGCGCAGTCCAAGACGCGAACGGAATTGCCGGGCGCGTCGCAATTGCGCGGGGCGTCATGGACTGCGGCGGGAAGCGCCATTTTTGGTGAATCCGCCAAAACGCGGTGCCCATTTTTACCGGCTGAAACGGGTGCAAATTTTCCTCCTGGTTAATGCCGCCTAACGGGGCCGAATGTTTCCCAACTTTGTCGGGTTGTCAAATTGACTTTTGGTTTGAGTTTTGGCCGGTCCAAGGTAGAACGGGTGCATACAGATGGAATCAATTCGGAAAGCCCTTGATCGCTGCTGGGTTTTGTGGGCGGTCATTGTGGGCGGACTGGCCGCCCGGATGTTGGCTGCCACCGGTGGGCACAATTATGACATGGCTTCATGGAATATTGTCGCTGATATCACCGCCCGCGGAGGGAACGTCTATGCGGAGACGTACCGTTACAACTACGGTCCGGTCTGGTTTCTGGTGCTGCACGCGCTGGATGTGGTGGCGGACCATCGCCATATCTTGTTGCGCTATCTGGTGGCCGGTTTTTTGAGCCTGGCCGATCTGGGCATCTGCCTGCTGCTCTGCCGGCTGGCCGGCCGCCTGGCGGGCTTCCTGTTCTTTTTGAATCCCGTTTCGATCCTGATCACCGGCTTTCATTGCCAGTTCGACAACTTAGCCATTCTCCTGGCACTGTGCTCGGTGCGGTTCTTGGGCGATGACTTTGACCAGCCGATCAACAAACGAAAGTTATTCGGGCTGTTGCTTCTGGGGCTTTCCCTCATGACGAAACATCTTTTCTTCGCCTTTCCGTTCTGGCTGGCGGTCAAGCAAAAGGGCTGGGGCCAGAAAATCATTGTCCTATTCGTTCCAGCAGCGTGTTTTTTGTCGGGCTTTGTTCCCTATTGGTCAGGTGGCCGGGACGGGATCATCGGCAATGTCTTTGACTATCAGCCGTTCGTAACGAATTTCTTTTACAACGGATTCGTTCCAGGAGGTATTCAGTGGCTTTGCGACAGCCAGAGCCTGTGGCTGGCGCTGTTGCTGGTCTTCGCCTTTGTCTGCCGCACCCGCGGGACTTTGGAATCGCTCCTGCTCTACTCGGGTTTGTTGGTGGCGCTGGCGCCGACCTCCGCCAACCAGTATCTCGCCATTCCCATGGCGCTCGCCGCCGTTTACCCATGCGTGCTGTTTGCCGCGTATGTGGCCGCCGCCACGTTTCATCTCTGCGCCCATGTCGACGGCCCGCGATGGATCGGACACGCGGAGAAGGGTTGCATCTGGCTCGCAACCGATATTCTCTGTTGGGCGGTGGCCTGGCGATTGTGGCGGCCGCAAATCCGGCAATGGCTGCAAAATATGGTCCGGGAATTTCGGGTCCAGGTCGGCCGGCCAAAATGAGTGTTTTCCGCTGGCGCCGATCAGCCTCCCATCTTTTCTTCGCGTCGGCAGCCCCGCCCAAAAATAAAAGTTAACATGGGGTCAGCCTTCCGATATCGCTCCGCGATAATCCCCCCTTACCTACCACCAATATCGAGGAACCTCCGCCCTTTTGTTCACATGGGCCGCCCCAATAATTCGCGAGAATTTGCAATTCGTGTCACGCCGCCCGCCCACTGTTAGCGGCTAACGAAAAATCGTTCAAAACGCGCTTTTTTCGTCCCGGGAGGCCCTTGACGGCACTCAAAACCGGTTAAACTTCTCTTTGGCGGGATCGTGTCCCGTTGCGATGAGAATCCATCATTCCATCGTTGAAATCGGCATGGCGGAAATCTCCGCCAGCGTTCCCTCGTGGTTTTCGATCGCCCGAAAGGCTGGCGGGCTGATCCCCATAAAACCTTCTGAAAAGCCTGCAATTTCGTTCGGCAAAATCTGCGAAAACCCCGGCAAAACCCCACATCGTTAACCCTCGTCAACGCTAAATGTTTTCCTGCCCTCCGTAGTGCCGCACGAAGGAGGGTCGTCGCCCGGCCGCCCAGTCAATGGAGCGCGGCTGTGTTCCGCGCGGCGAGGGATCAGCCGCAGCGCGTCGGGACCTCAAGCCGTGTCGAATAGTTCCGACGCGGTCGTTCCTGCGAAGCTGCTGCGGTTGGTCTGCGACATAACTGCGGTCCGGGCGCGAGGCGTCATGGACTGCGGCGGGAAGCGCCACGCCGCTTTCGTGCGGGCGACGGTGCGCAAATGCTCGCGGCTCGCGCGCGCGTGCGAAAGCGCCGTCGCCGCTACGCTTTGCCGGCGCAGTCCATGACGCAAATTTCAAAGCTGGTTGTGATCTGTACCGGCCCTTCAAGCCTGAAAAAATCATTGACGGGGGCGGCAGTTCCTGGCCCTCCAGCCCAGGCTGTAACATTACGGGCTTTCGGTCCTACAAACTTCAGCGGGGGAGTCAGCCGTGGACTCACGTCCACAGCCACGTCACATTGCGGGCTTTTAACCCTATATTTTCCTTTTCGTGTTTTTGGCGGCTTTGATTAAATTCTGGGTGCGATGATTCAATACCTCGATTTGCTGCGGCAGGTGCTCGACCATGGAAAATTCAAGGCCGACCGCACCGGCACGGGCACGTATTCGGTTTTTGGCGCGCAAATCCGCTGTCCGCTGCGCGACTCGTTTCCGCTGCTGACCACGAAGAAAGTGCACACGAAGTCGGTCATTTACGAGCTGCTTTGGTTTCTGCGCGGCGACACGAACGTCAAGTGGTTGCAGGAGCACGGAGTGACGATTTGGGACGAGTGGGCGGACGAACACGGCGACTTGGGCCGGGTCTATGGCGCGCAATGGACGGATTGGCGGACGGCGGACGGACGGTCGCTCAACCAGATTGCCAACGTCATCGAGCAAATCAAAAAGAATCCGGACAGCCGCCGCTTGGTGGTGACGGCCTGGAATCCTGGCGAGGTGGAGACGATGGCGCTGCCGCCGTGCCACGCATTATTCCAGTTCTATGTGAACGAGGGTGAGCTGAGCTGCCAGCTATACCAGCGCAGCGCGGATATTTTCCTGGGGGTGCCATTTAATATTGCCAGCTATGCGTTGCTGACGCTGATGGTGGCGCAGGTCTGCGGGTTGAAGCCGGGCGAATTCATCCACACTTTTGGCGACCTGCATTTGTATTCCAACCATGTGGAGCAGGCCAAGCTCCAACTTTCGCGGGAGCCGCGGGCGCTGCCGCGGATGAAGCTGAATCCGGAGGTGAAGACCATTGCCGGCTTCAAGTTCGAGGATTTTGAACTGGTGGGCTACGATCCGCATCCGGCCATCAAGGCGCCCATAGCGGTGTAGTTCTTTCGCGTCCACGCAATGAAATTCGGCCCATTCGCTGCTGCAAAGCCGGCCGCCGCGCCGATGTCAGGCGGTGGCGGCGCGAGGGCGGCCCGGGCGAAGGTGCCGGCGTGGTTCTGGCCGGGATTGCTGCTGGTGCTGGCCACGGTGGCGGCGTTTGGACCGGTGTTCCGGGCGGGGTTCATCTGGGACGACGACGCATACGTGACGGGGAACACGCTGTTGACCGCGCCGGATGGCTGGTGGCGCATCTGGTTTTCCGCGCATTTCCAATCGCAATATTTTCCGCTGGTGTACACGACCCTGCGATTGGAACACGTGCTGTGGGGCCTGAATCCGTTGGGGTATCACGCGGTGAACCTGTGCCTGCACATCGCCAATGCGCTGCTGGTTTGGGGATTGTTGCGGCGGCTGAAGCTGCCGGGGGCGTGGCTGGCGGCGGCGATCTTCGCGCTGCACCCGGTGCAGGTGGAAACGGTGGCGTGGGTCACGGAATTGAAGAACACGGAGTCCACGTTTTTTTATCTGCTGGCGGTGTTCGCGTGGCTGAATTTTTGCGGGGGGAAGGGCGGCTGGTTTTACGGGCTGGCGCTGGCGTTGCACGCGCTGGCGCTGTGCGCCAAAACGACGGCCTGCACGCTGCCGGCGGCGTTGTGGCTGGTGTTGTGGCTGCGGAACGAGCCGGTGGGCTGGCGGCGGATCCTGCAAATGCTGCCGTTTCTCTGCCTGGGTTTGGGCCTGGGGCTGCTTTCGGTCTGGTGGGAAAAGCACTTGGGAAATTATGAGCCGAAACTGCACCTGCTCGGGGGGCCGCTCGACCGCCTGCTGATTGCCACGCACGCCCTGTGGTTTTACGCCGGGAAGATTTTCTGGCCGGGTACTCTGACGTTCAGCTATCCGCGCTGGGAAATCAATGTGGGTGACTGGCGGCAGTACCTTTGGTTCGTGGCCTGTCTGGCCGTGACGGCTGGGCTCTGGATCGGGCGCCGGCAACTGGGGCGGCGCCCGGCGGCGGCGCTGATTTTCTTTGTGACCGCCTTGTCGCCGATGCTGGGGTTCATTCCGTTGTACACGTTTTATTATTCCTACGTGGCCGATCACTACCAATACCTGGCCTGTTTGGGCCCCATCGCCCTGGCCGCGGGCGGCTGGACGAGGTTTATTGAAATCCGCCAGATCGCCGCCGGCGCGCAGATGGCGTTGGTGGCGGTGCTGCTGTTGGTCCTGGGTGTCCTCACGTTCCGGCAATGCGAGGTGTACCGGGGGCCCGAGACGCTGTGGATGGATACATTGAGGAAGAATCCGGAGTCATGGGTGGCGCGTGCGAACCTGGCCCGGTTGTGGACGCAGCAGGGCAGGGCGGACGATGCCGAGCAAGAATACCAGGCGGCCATTCGGATCAATCCGAGTGTGGAAAGCATCCACTACAATTTGGGCAATCTGCTGGCGCGGGAAGAGCGGTACGAGGAAGCGATGGCGCAATATCATCTGGCCCTCGAAATCGCCCCGGACAAGGCGGAGGCCTACAACAATCTCGGCGTGGTTCTCAACCGGCAGCACCGCACCGACGAGGCGATTGCGGAATTCAAGCAGGCGATTTTTTATCAGCCGGATTACGCGGATGCGTATTACAACCTCGGCAACGCCTGCTGGGCCGGGCACAAACTGGACGCCGCGGTGGCGGCCTACGAGCAGGCCGTGCGCCTGAACCCGGGGGCGGAGCTGTACCGGGCACGATTGCAGGCGGTGACGACTCCGCCCAAGTGACCTGTCCAGGAAAACCAATCTTGGCGCGGGGGCGTGGATTCTCCTATTATGACGGGAAAACGACGGCTAAATGAAATATTTCAAGGCCATTGCGGCGATGTCATTGAACCGCGTGATTGGAGCGGGGAACAAGATCCCGTGGCATTTGCCGGAGGACTTCAAATGGTTCAAGCAATTGACCTCCGGCCATGTAGTGATCATGGGGCGCAAGACGTTTGAGAGCCTGGGCAAGCCGCTGCCGAACCGCATCAACATCGTCCTGAGCCGGCATCCGGGGCGGTTGCAGCGGGATTTTCCGGAGGTGTTCGGCAATGCCTGGGTGGGACGGGGCAAGACGCATATTCCGGACCGGCCCCATCAATTTGAACTGCCCAAGGTGGGCGGGGCGGCGGCGGTGGACCTGCGGATCATCAAGGACGTAATGAAACTGGACCCGGGGAGTTCGCCGCTCGAGTTTTTCATCGCCGGCGGGGCGCAGGTATATGAGCAAACCCTGCCGTTTTGCTCGGATCTGTACCTGACGTTGGTGAAACGCGAGGTGGAAGGAGACGCGTTCTTCCCGGCATTTGAGGACAAGTTCAGCCTGATCGAAACCGTTCGTGACGAGGCGGAATTCAAGGTGCTCCACTACCAGCACCGCTCGCTGGTTACGCCATAAAAAAGCGGCGGACTGTTGCCAGTCCGCCGCCTTGAATCCGGGGATCGAATTATTCTTTCTCGATCTTGACGTCTTCGAGGGCGTCGAAGGCGTGCTGCAGGGCCACGAGATCTTCGCCCGGCTTGAGGGCGTCGAGGATCTTCTGCTCTTCCTTGAGCTGTTCGTCGCTGTAGCTGGCGGCCTTGATGGACAGGCCGATGCGGCGCTCGCCGCGGTCAATCTTCACCACGCGGGCGCTGACTTCCTGGCCGACCTTGAGCACGTTTTTGATTTTGTCCACGCGCTCCTCGCTGATTTGCGAGATGTGGACGAGGCCGTCAATTTCGTGTTGCAGGCCCACGAAGGCGCCGAAGCTGGCGAGCTTGGTGACCTTGCCGGTGACGAGGTCGCCGACTTTGTAGAGCTTCTCGATGTTTTCCCAAGGATCAACTTCGAGCTGCTTCATGCCCAGGGCGATGCGCTGGTTGGCGCGGTCCACCTCGAGCACGATGGCTTCCACATCGTCGCCCTTCTTGAGCATTTCGGAAGGATGATTGATTTTGCGGGTCCAGGACATGTCGGAGACGTGAACCATGCCGTCAATGCCCTCTTCGAGCTCGACAAAGGCGCCGTAGCTGGTGAGGTTGCGGACCTTGCCCTTGACGCGGGTGTTGACGATGTATTTGGTCTCGGCGGTATCCCACGGATTGCTTTCCAACTGGCGGATGCCGAGGGAGATCTTCTGCTCTTCGCGGTTGATGCCGAGGACGACGGCTTCGATTTCCTGGTCCTGCTTGAGGATGTCGCTGGGCTTGGCCACGCGCTTGGTCCAGGAGAGCTCGGTGACATGCACCAGGCCTTCGACGCCGGGTTCGAGTTGCACAAAGGCGCCGTAGGGGACGAGGCTGACGACCTTGCCCTTGACCTTCTGGCCGACGGGGAATTTGGTCTCGATGTTGTCCCAGGGATTGGCCATTTTCTGCTTGAGGCCGAGGCTGACGCGTTCCTTTTCCTTGTTGACGTCGAGCACGACCACGTCCAGTTCCTGGCCGACCTTGAGGACTTCCGAGGGGTGGTTGAGGCGGCCCCAGCTCATATCGGTGATGTGGAGCAAGCCGTCGAGGCCGTTCAGGTCAATGAAGGCACCGAAATCGGTGATGTTCTTGACCGTGCCTTTGCGGATGTCGCCGGGCACCATTTCGGCGAGCAGCTTGGCGCGCTTCTCGTTGCGTTCGGCTTCGATGAGTTCGCGGCGGGAGAGAACGATGTTTTGGCGCTCCTGGTTGATCTTGACGACCTTGAATTCGTAGCTGTTGCCGACGAATTGCTGAAGGTTCTTCGGCGTGGTCATGTCAATCTGCGAGGAGGGCAGGAAGGCTTCGACGCCGACATTGACGATGAGGCCGCCCTTGACGACGGTCTTGACCTTGCCCATGACGCGGCCGCCTTCGTTGCAAATGGAAAGGATGCGCTCCCAGTTTTTCTTGAATTCGGCTTTTTCGTGGGAGAGGACGACGGTGCCGTCCTTGTTTTCGAGTTTTTCGATGAGCACGTCAATTTCGTTGCCGAGCTTGACGGCATCGGGCTCGAGGAATTCGCTGATGGAGACGACGCCCTCGCTTTTGTAGCCGATGTCCACGAGGACTTCCTTGGGACGGACTTCAATGATTTTGCCTTTGACGATTTCGCCCTGGGCGAAGAGTTTACTGCCCTGTTTCAGGGCTTCTTCCATGGTTAGCATAGATAGTTTGTCTGCGATGAACTGCGGGGAGGCTTCGTCCGATACGGACTGGAAGAAGACTCCATTGCCTAACGTAACAAACGCTGCCGGGGCAACGGAGGTTAAAGGTTAGGTTGTTGGTTTAACGACTTTTCTCAGCCTAAAATGAACATCCGCACACGCGGCGTTCAGGCAGGGTGAATGTTACGTCAATTACCGGCTTTTGCAAGCGCTAATCTGCGGTCAATGGGGCGCGGGCGCGGGTGGGATGGGCTGCTTCTGGCCGGCGCGCCGGCGTAGGCGCGAATATCCGGCTGTGCCAGGGTGGCACAGAGACGCCCCCCCCCGGCTGGACGGCGACGACAAGTTGGGGTTGCATTTTTTGCAAGTGCGGGAATCTTTCCATGCAACAATGGAGGTTTGTGAACAGCGGCATTCAATCCATTTATCTCGTGCGCCATGGGGAGACGGCCTGGAGCCGGTCCGGGCAACACACGGGACGCACCGACCTGCCCCTGACCGGGCAGGGCGAAGAAAACGCGCGCCGGCTGGGGGGGCGGCTGGCCGGCATCGCATTTGCCAACGTTTTGCGAAGCCCATTGCAGCGCGCCAGCCGGACTTGCGTCCTGGCTGGATTTGGCGGCGTGGCCGAGGACGACCGAAACCTGGTGGAATGGAACTATGGCGATTATGAAGGTTTGCGGACCGCGGAGATTCTGGGGCGGCGACCAGACTGGCAACTCTTCCGCGACGGCTGTCCCGGCGGCGAGTCGCCAGGGGACGTGGCGCGCCGGGCCGATGAAGTGCTGGCACGGGTCAAGGCCAGCCACGGCAACGTGCTTATTTTTTCCAGCGGGCATTTCCTGCGGATGCTGGCGATGCGGCGGCTGGGACTGGAGCCAAGCCTCGGAGCCGTATTTGAGTTGGATCCCGCAAGCGTGAGCGTGCTGGCAGGCGAGGCCAATACGCAGCCCATGATGAAGCTTTGGAACGACACCGGCCATTTATTCAATCACGCAACCAAAACAACAACATGAACCAAAACCTCCAACCGCTGAAAAAATGCCGCGCGCGGCGTGTGCTGACGAACCACTACCGAAACACGACAGCGCCACGAACAAACTGATCCGGCATTACCGGAAAATGAGGAACGGGCAATGAACACACTTAAAGAACTCCAGGAGCGCAAAATCCGGACGCAGCCGGGCTTTTTGGCCGCGCTGGACCAAAGCGGCGGCAGCACGCCCAAGGCGTTGGCGGGCTACGGCATCAAGGAAGACGCCTGGGCGAACAAGGAACAAATGTTCGAGCTGGTGCAGCAGATGCGCGCGCGCATCATCACCAGCCCCAGTTTCAACGGCGACCGGATTCTGGGCGCGATTTTGTTCGAGGGTACGATGGACCGGGACATCGGGGGGCAACCGGTCGCGGATTATCTGTGGAATACCAAGCGCGTGGTGCCGTTCCTGAAAGTGGACGAGGGTCTCGCCGGCGAAAAGGACGGAGTCGAGTTGATGAAGCCCATGCCCGGCCTGCCGGCGCTGTTGGCCAAGGCCAAGGTTAAGCGCATTTTCGGAACCAAGATGCGTTCTGTCATCAAGCACGCCAACGCCGCCGGCGTGAACGCCATCGTGGTCCAGCAATTCGAGGTGGCGGCGCAGATTCTCGCGGCCGGCCTCAGGCCGATCATTGAGCCGGAGGTGGACATTCATTGCCCGGACAAGCGGGAGGCGGAGGAATTGCTGAAAGCGGCCATTTTCGACGAACTCGGAAAATTACCCGCGAACCAACGGGTCATGGTCAAAATCAGCCTGCCCACGCAGGACGACTTTTACGCCGATCTGGTGAAGCATCCGAAAGTGCTCAAGGTGGTCGCGTTGTCGGGGGGATATTCGCGGGAGGTGGGCAACGGGCTGCTGCGCCGGAACCATGGGGTGGTGGCCAGCTTTTCGCGGGGGCTGCTGGAAGGATTGCGCGCCCAGCAATCGGACGCCGAATTCGACGCCCTGCTGGACGAATCCATTCAAAGCATTTACGAGGCGTCGTTCATCAAATAGAGCGGCGCGGCCAGCGTCCAAAAAAACAAAAGAAAGGATCAAAAATATGCAACTGGGAATGGTAGGACTCGGCCGGATGGGAGCCAACATGGTGCGGCGATTGATGCGCGGCGGCCATACATGCGTGGTCTATGATCGCGTGGCGCAAGCGGTGGCGGATATGGTCAAGGAGCAGGCGGTCGGCACCGGCTCCGTCGCCGACTTCATCAAGCACCTGTCGAAGCCGCGCGCGGTGTGGCTGATGGTTCCGGCCGGCGTGGTGGATCAAACGATCACCGACTTCCTGCCGCTGCTGGAGCCGGGGGACATCCTGATTGATGGGGGCAATTCCCACTATGTGGATGACATCCGCCGGGCGAAGGGACTCCAGGCCCAAGGAATTCATTACGTGGATGTGGGCACGAGCGGCGGCGTGTGGGGCTTGGACCGCGGCTATTGCATGATGATTGGCGGCGAACCGGGCGCCGTCAAACATCTGGATCCCATCTTCGCCACCCTGGCGCCGGGCCGGGGCGACATTCCGCGCACCGCGGGGCGTGAGCCCGGCGGGACGGCCGAGCAGGGGTATCTGCATTGCGGGCCCAACGGCGCGGGGCATTTTGTAAAAATGGTGCATAATGGCATCGAATACGGACTCATGGCGGCGTATGCCGAGGGGCTGGCCGTTTTGCGCGCCGCCAATATCGGCAGCAAACAGCACGAGCTGGACGCGGAGACCACCCCCTTGAGCCATCCGGAGATTTATCAATTCGACCTGAACCTGGCCGACGTGACCGAGGTTTGGCGGCGGGGCAGCGTGGTGGCGTCATGGCTGCTGGACTTGACGGCCGGCGCCCTGGTGCAGGATCAGGACCTGGGCAAGTTTACCGGGCGGGTCTCCGATTCCGGCGAGGGCCGGTGGACGATCAAGGCGGCGATTGATGAAGGAATTCCAGTGCCGGTGCTTTCCAACGCGCTGTACGCCCGCTTCACTTCGCGAGGCGAGGCGGATTACCAGGATAAATTGCTTTCGGCGATGCGCTTTGGCTTTGGCGGGCACCTGGAGAAAAAGGAGGGCAAATCATGAACGGGACAAAATGTGACGTGCTGGTGTTTTTCGGGGCCACCGGCGACCTGGCCCACAAGAAAATCTTTCCGGCGTTGCAGGCGATGATCAAGCGCGGGAGCTTGAACGTGCCGGTCATTGGCGTGGCGAAGGCGGGGTGGAACCTGGACCAGCTCATCGCCCGGGCGCGGGACAGCCTCCAGAAACACGGGGGGCTGGATCCGGAGGCGTTCAGCAAATTGTGCCGGCTACTGCGCTATGTGGACGGCGATTACAATGACGCGGCCACCTTTAAAGCGTTGTGCCACGAGCTGGGCGAGGCGCAGCGGCCGGCGTATTACCTGGCCATTCCCCCGGCTGCCTTTGGCATCGTGGTGGAACAACTGTCGCGGAGCGGCTGCACGAGAAGCGCGCGGATGATTGTCGAAAAACCCTTCGGCCGCGACCAGGCTTCCGCGCGCGAACTGAACGCCATTCTGCTGAAAAGCTTTGATGAGTCGGCAATTTTCCGCATTGACCATTACCTGGGCAAGACGCCCGTGCATAACATGCTGTTTTTCCGTTTTGCCAACGCCATGCTGGAGCCGTTTTGGAACCAGCATTACATTGAGAGCATTCAAATCACGATGGCGGAGGATTTCGGGGTGCAAGGCCGGGGCGCCTTTTACGAACAGGTGGGCACGATCCGGGACGTGATGCAAAACCACCTGTTCCAGGTGATGGCCATCGTGGCCATGGAGCCGCCGGTCCGCACGGACAGCGAATCCATCCGCGATGAAAAGGTGAAAGTGTTGAAGGCAATCCCGCCGCTGCGGGCCGAGGAAGTGATTCGCGGGCAGTTCAAAGGTTACCGCTCCGAGCCGGGCGTGGCGGCGGATTCCCAGGTCGAGACATTCGCCGCGTTCAGGTTGGAGGTGGATTCGTGGCGCTGGCGGGGGGTGCCATTTTATTTTCGGGCGGGAAAAAACCTGCCCGTCACGTGCACGGAGCTGCTGATCCGGTTGCGGCGGCCGCCCACGATGTACCGGCAGTACGATGTGAAACCAGATCACTTCCGGTTCCGGATCAGTCCGGAAGTGACCGCCTCATTTGGTTTGAATGCCGTTTCGCCCGAGGATGAGTCCTTGAGCGTGGTGAGGGAATTGATCGTCAGCCACCATCCGACCGAGCGGGAGATGGACGCCTACGAACGGGTACTGACCGATGCCATGGCAGGAGACCAGACGTTGTTTGCCCGCGAAGATTACATTGAAGAGGCGTGGCGGATTGTGGATCCGGTGCTCAAGAGCGGCAATCCGCTTTTCCCCTATGCGCCGGGAACATGGGGCCCTCCCGAAGCTGACGCGATCAAGCCTCCGGGCGGCTGGCATGACCCAGTGGTCAATGGAAAATAGCGAAGGCAAACATATGCGCGTAGGAATTGCCACGGACCACGGCGGATTTGAGCTGAAGAAAACACTGGCGGCGCGACTGCGAGCGGCAGGCTACGAGACGGTGGACTTCGGGGCGCACGAGTTGACGCCAGAGGATGATTATCCCGACTTCGTCATCCCGCTGGGCCAGGCGGTGGCGGCGGGAAGGGTGGATCGCGGAGTAGCCGTCTGCGGCAGCGGCGTGGGCGCCTGTGTCTGTGCCAACAAGATCCGGGGCGTCCGCGCCTGTTTGATCGGAGACAATTTTTCGGCGCGGCAGGGGGTGGAAGATGACAACTTGAATTTGCTGTGCCTGGGCGGACGCATTGAGGGGCCGGAATTGGCGTGGGAGTTGGTGCAAGCCTTCCTCAAGGCCAGATTCGGCGGAGCTCCGAGACACCAACGGCGTCTGCAAAAAGTGGCCGCGCTGGAGGCGGCCGGGACATTGAACCAGCGAAAGGAAGCTTTATGAGCGATCCGAAAAGTGATCCCAAGATGGAACAACTGGCCATTAACACCATCCGCACACTTTCCATTGACGCGGTGCAGGCCGCCCAGTCCGGGCATCCGGGCACGCCGATGGCGCTGGCGCCGCTGATCTATACGATTTGGAACCGGGTCATGAGTTATGATCCCGGGGATCCCGTCTGGCCCAATCGGGACCGGTTTGTGTTGTCCAACGGTCATGCCTCCATGCTGCTCTGGTCCATCCTGCATCTGACCCGCGTGCAAGCGGTCAATGCGGATTATGAATCGCTCGGAAAACCGTCCGTGACGCTGGAGGACATCCGGCGGTTCCGGCAATTGGACAGCAAGGCGCCGGGCCATCCGGAATACCATTGGGTTTCCGGCGTGGAAACCACCACCGGTCCGCTCGGCCAGGGCGTGGCCACCAGCGTGGGCATGGCCATCGCCCGCAAATGGCTGGGCCACCAGTTCAACCGGCCGGGCTTCGAGATTTTCGATTACAACATCTATGCCGTCTGTGGCGACGGCTGCATGATGGAGGGCGTGGCTTCGGAAGCGGCTTCGCTGGCGGGGCATCTGGGCCTCGACCATCTCTGTTGGATCTATGACAACAACCACATCACAATTGAAGGCTCCACGAGCATTACGTTTACGGAGGATATTGCGACGCGTTTTCTGGCGTATGGCTGGAACGTCCTGCGGGTGGGCGACGCCAACGACCTTGAGCGGATCGAACAGGCACTGCGCATCTTTCAGCGGACCAAAGAACGGCCGACCTTCATCATTTTGGACAGCCATATTGGTTACGGCTCGCCCCACAAGCAGGACACCGCCGCGGCTCACGGGGAACCGCTGGGAGAAGAGGAAGTCCGCCTGACCAAGCGCAGTTATGGCTGGCCGGAGGAGGCGAAGTTTCTGGTGCCGAAGGGGGTTTATGAACATTTTGGCGCGGGCATCGGCCAACGCGGCCGGGAGGTGCGGAAAAAATGGACGGAGCTGTTCAGCGCCTACGAAAAAGCGTTTCCCGCGCTGGCGGTGATGGTTGGCCAGATGCAGCGACGGGAGTTGCCGGCCGGCTGGGACAAGAATCTGCCCGTGTTCCCCGCCGATCCCAAAGGCATCGCCGGACGCGATGCTTCGGGCAAGGTGCTGAACGTGCTGGCCCAGAATATTCCGTGGTTCCTCGGCGGCTCAGCCGACCTTGGCCCGTCCAACAAAACGATCCTGACGTTTCCCGGTGCGGGAGATTTCCAAGCCCAAAGTCCGGGGGGCAAGAACCTGCACTTTGGCATTCGGGAACACGCGATGGGAGCGCTGGTCAACGGTCTGTCGCTGTCGAAGCTCCGGGCGTTTGGCGCCACGTTTTTCATCTTCAGCGACTATGCCCGGCCGGCGATCCGACTTTCCGCGCTGATGGAGCTGCCCGCAATTTTTGTGTTCACGCACGACGCGATGGGAGACGGTGAAGCCGGCCCGACGCATCAACCGGTGGAGCAACTGGCGTCACTGCGCGCCATTCCCGGGCTCGTCACCTTGCGGCCCGCCGACGTCAACGAGGTGGTGGAATGCTACCGCTACATCATGCAACTGCGTCACGAACCGGCGGTCTTGCTGCTGTCGCGGCAGGCACTGCCCACGCTGGATCGCAGCCGGTATGCGCCGGCGGCCGGGGTTGCCCGCGGGGCTTATGTGCTCGCCGGGGCGCCGGACGAAAGCCCGGAAATCATTTTTATTGCCACCGGGAGCGAAGTGATCCTGGCGGTCGAGGCGCATGAGACGCTGCTGAAGGAAGGCATCCGTTCCCGGGTGGTTTCCCTGCCGTCCTGGGACATTTTTGAACATCAATCGCCCGAATATCGTGCGAGCGTTTTGCCGCCGGCGGTGACGGCGCGCATCGCGATTGAGCAGGCTTCCACCTTTGGCTGGGAGCGCTATATCGGCTCGCGCGGCCGGGTCATTGGCATGAAAACGTTTGGGGCGTCCGCCCCGCTCAAGGAGCTGCAGAAGAAATTTGGGTTCGAGCCCGAGAACCTCGTCACGGCAGCCAAGGAACTGCTCGCCGGGAGCCGATCCCCCCAACCGTGGGTTTGAGCGAGAGCAGCTTTTATCCGTAATCAACAGATCGTGTTTGCGGTGACCAAAAGTTTTTACGATTTTAACACGTCGCGGCAAAAGTGTTGGCCGGGTGGCGGTTTCCCCGCCATTTTTCCCAATTGCTGTCGCACGGGCCGATTAAGGCAAGGTGTATTGCAACCGGTAAAACTGATTGGTCGTGTTCAGCTGGATTGATTCCAGATACTGGTTGCCGATGGGCACTGGCGGTACGGTCACCGGCACCCATGGCCCCGACACCAAGTTGGTGGTGGATTCCAGCGCGAAACCCGCTGGGTCCATCGGCCAGAACAGCAGCAGGAAAGTGCCCGAGCTCGCCATCTGTACCGCCGGTACATTAACCACATTGATCGAATTAGCGAGGCCGACTTGGCCCGCCCCGTCGCTGGCTTGCAGCACCAGATTGGGCACCGGTTGGGAAATGGTCAGAGTGCCCATCCACATGCCTTGGTTGAAGCTGGTCGAAACCGGTGGCTGGACGGGCACGCCGTTCGTGGTGGTCAAGAGGGCCGTGCCATTGAAATTCGTGAACAACTGATTGTCCGGGTCCATGGCCTGAATGGTTACGCCAAACGGAGCATTGGCAAACCGGGGCGAGGGAAGGGTGTTCCAAACGAAGTGGTCCAGAACATCTGCCACCGTCAGGGTCGCATTGGAACTGAGCGCTGCTCCGAACAGATTCGTGACGGTGAGGGCATACACCCCCGCTTGCGCCAATTGGACGTTGGTGAGCACGAGGCTCGCATTGGTCATGCCGGGGAGCAAATTGGTCTGGTTAAACGTCCACTGATAGCTCAACGGCAGGGAACCGGTGACGCTCGCGGCGAAGACCGCCGTGCTGCCGACGGTTAACGTGAGATTCGTCGGCTGGGTTACAAAGGCTGGGAGGGCGTCCACGATCAGCAATGCGTTGGAACTGGTCACCGAGCCGTACTGGTTCGTCACGGTGACGGAATAATTGCCGCCATTGGCAAGTTGAACATTGGTGAGCGGCAGCATGGGGTTGGTGGCGCCGAGGAGGTTGATTCCATTATGTTGCCATTGATAGCTCAATGGCAGCACTCCACTCGCAGTGACAGTGAAATTCGCCACACCGCCCGCCGCAACAGCCAAATTGGTGGGCTGATTCACAATCGCTGGAGGAAACCCCGATATTCTGACGTAATCCACATCCACATTTTGCGGGTAAGGCGAACCTGGCTGGCCCATTGATTGTGACATCGCAATCTTGAAACCCGACGGGTAAGCCGACGCGCTGTGGGAAAACGTGTGCCCGAGCAATTCGACCCCATTGTCACTATATATGGAACCCCGCAGATTCTGGCCGGGGGCGCTCTGCAATACCAAATGATACCACGTGTTATTCAGAAACTTGTACGCCGCACTGCCGTAATAACCGTCAATGCTGCTGCCCATGAAGAAATAAGGATCACCCGAGTAATCGCCCTCGAACGGCGAGATGATGTCATAACGGTTGGTGTTGGCCGCGTCAATGATCCAGATTTCAATGAAGCCGTCAACGCTGGTGGTGGACGACTGGACGAGCGTGTTGAAGCGAAGGTCGTAATAAAAACTCACGCCCGCGAAATTGGTGACCGAACTCCAGCCGCGGCGCTGCAGCGAGTTGTTGGAATTGGTCATGTGCAAGACGCTGTTGGTACCCAACATTTCCAAGTCGTAATTGGGTGCGCCAAGGTAGGCGGCAGTGTCGGAGCCGCCGTTACCCCCGTTGTGAGCCGGGGGCAAATTCGTCCGCCAGATGGGGTTGAGCGAAGGCCCGTTGAAATCATCGAAGAAATACGTCGCCAGCCCTGAAATCACGGTCAACACCGCGGCAACGCTGTTGGTCGCGCCATACGGACTGTTTATGGTTACCTGATAATTGCCGGCTTGAGCGGACTGGACGTTTGTGAGCGTCAGGGAGGCATTGGTCGCCGTGGAAATATTTGTGCTATTCACACTCCATTGATAACTCAGCGGAGGCGTGCCCCCCGCCACCACGATGAAAGTGGCCGTGCCACCGACAGCCACCGTTTGGCCCGATGGCTGTGCGGTTATAAACGGGGGAATTCCATAAACATAGAGCACGGCATTCGAACTGACGACAGAACCATAAGCATTGGTGACCAGCAGCGCGTAATTGCCTCCCTGGTTTAGCTGAATGTTGGCCAACGTCAAAGTCGTATTGGTCGCTCCAGGCAGATTTGTCGTGTTAAACGTCCATTGATAAGCCAAAGGTGGCGTCCCGACCGCAACGGCTGAAATCGTAACGACACTCCCAAGCGGTGCATTTTGGTTGGTGGGCTGGCTGGTGATTACAGGTGGTGCCAAGACAGTCAAGGCCGCGTTGGAACTCGCGGCGGATCCGAATATGTTGGTTATTACCACTGTATAATCACCCGATTGGTCCAATTGGACATCGGTCAGCGCCAGGACAAAATTGGTCGCGCCGACAATATTCGTCCCGTTAAATAACCATTGAGCATAAAGGGGAGACGATCCTTCGACCGCCACGCTGAAACTGGCCGTGCCGCCGACGGCAACCGATTGCGAGGCCGGCTGATTGGTAATAACCGGGGGCGCGCCGACAAACAACCAGGCATTGGAACTAAGGACGCATCCGTAAAGATTCGTCACTTGTACCAGGTAACTTCCCATTTGGCTCAGTTGTACGTCTGTCAAAATCAAGGCGGCATTGGTTGCCCCGGCGAGATTTGTCCCGTTGCAGCCCCACTGATACACCAAAGGCTGGGTGCCGTAGGCCGTGACCCCGAAAACTGCGGTTCCACCAAAGCCCACCACTTGATTGGTGGGTTGGACTCCAATTTGCGGGGGAAAGCCGGAAGTGAGCTTCACATAGTCCACTGCCACGTCTCCCGGGTATGAAGTCCCGGGGTTGCCCACCGATTGTGACAGCGCAATCTGAAAACCGGAGGGATAAGCTGACGCGTCATGGTCAAAGGTGTACCCGATCAATTCGTTTCCATTATCATCATAGATCGAGCCCCGCAGGTTCTCGCCCGGGACACTTTGTAACACCAAATGATACCAGGTATTGTTTTGATACCGGAATGAGGCCGTGGTATAGGTGTCATCAATGCTGCTGCCCATGAAGAAATAAGGATCACCGGAGTAGTCACCCCCGAAGGGAGAAATGATGTCGTAACGGTTGGTGTTCACGGCATCGAAGATCCAGACTTCAATGAAGCCGTCAACGCTGGTGGTGGGAGACTGCACGAGCGTATTGTAGCGGACATCCAAGGTGAAATTAGTGCCCGGGAAGTTGGTGATCGTGCTCCAGCCGCGTCGCTGGAATGAACTATAGAGATTGGTCATGCGCAGAACGGAATTGGTGCCCAAGGTTTCAAAATAGTAATTCGGCGCGCCCAGATAGGCGGGCGTGTCAGAACCGCCGTCGCCCCCGTTCCGGGCGTCGGGCAAACTGGCTTGCCAGATTGGATTCAAAGCCGGCCCCGTGAAGTCGTCAAAGAACAGGACAAGCGGCCCCGAATAGACGGTCAGCGTGGCCAGGGAACTATTCGTCGCCCCCCAGATATTTACGATGAGGACGGAATAATTCCCGGCTTGGGCAAATTGGACATTCGGCAGTGTCAACGTGGCATTCGTGGCATTGACAAGGTTCGTTCCATTGAACCTCCATTGATAGGTGAACGGAGTCGTGCCAATGGCAGCCACCGCGAATTGTGCGGTGCCATTCACCACGCTCGACTGGTCGGCCGGTTGCATCGTAATCACCGGCGCGGAGTGGACGATGGCCAACGAGGCGTTGGAGCTGGTGATCGAGCCGGCATAGTTGGTCACCAGCACCGTGTAGTTGCCGACATTGGCCACGGAGACATCGCTGATCGTCAAGGTGCTGGTGGAGGAGCCTGAAATGTTGCTGCCGTCTGTCAGATTGGTTCCATTGTATTGCCACTGGTAATTCAAGGGCAAGCCGCCGGCGGTCTGTACACTGAAGGCTGCGGGCGCGCCCTCCAATACGGCGTCGTCCGCCGGCTGCTGGGTAATGGTGGGCGGAGTGATGATGGACAAGGTAAATTGACGATTCTGGCCGATATTGTCATTTTGATTGGTGAACCAAATGGTGGCGTTGTAGTTCCCCACCGGGAGATTGCCCGCTGTATTATTCAAACTGACCGTAGTGGTGGCCGCCGGCCCGCCCGGCAGCAGGGCACCGCTGCCGGAGGAAGCGCTGAGCCAGGCAGAAGTGATGGACAAGGTCCACGTCAGCGTGTTCGTTCCGATATTGGTTAGCGAATAACTTTGCGAAGTAGTCGTGAAGAACGGCCCGCCCACGCCGCCGATGGCCGAGAAACCCGAGGTTGGAGTAATGGCCAACGCTTCGGGATTGGCCAGCGCATTGATAAGATGTTGCCCCGCCGGCGTCCCCCAGCCGGTGCAGAGGTCGTAGCGGGCAACCGCGTAAAATTTGCTTGGGCTGCCGCTCCACGTATTATTGCCGGTGGTGATGTCGTGGAAGGCGGTGGAATAATTGACGCTGGAGGCGATGGCATCCACTGCTGGATTGATGAAACCGATCAGTGGCTGACCGGTGCCGATCGCCTGCTGGTTGGCCAGCGCTGCGAATCCAGCCCACAACGGCGCCGCGCAACTCGTACCGCCTACTTGAAAATTTCCACCGTCAGCTCGCACATAAACATTGTCCGCCGTCAAGGCCACGTCCGGGGTGTTACGCATGGTCGTGGAACCTCGATTTGCCGCCATGTTGATGTTGGTTTGCCAGGTGGGAATTGAATATTGCGTGCTAATGCCGCCGCTGCTGCCGACACCATTCTCGTCGTATTCGATTCCCCAATTCCAAACCGTTTCCGACGTCCAAGCGCCGCCCGGGCCAGCGGTGGTGAGGGTGGTGCCGCCGACCTGCGTGATGTAGGGCGTATCGCCGGGAAAATCTATCAGTCCGGTATAGGCACAACTATCACCCGACGCGTTGAAAAACGACTGTCCCTCGACCTCCATCTGCTGAAAAATCTGGTCGGCCACCGGATCAGCCACGCCGCCCGGGATGTACCACGAACAACTCAATTGTTTGGCGAGGTTGTCGTTGGCCATGCGGTTGAGTATATCGTGCCAACTGCCGAATGGCCCCGCCTCATAAACAATTACCGCGGACAAATTAGTGGCCATGGAAATGGCCACTTCGATGTCCAAAGACACTTCCACCTCACCACCATCACCCGTGGGAGCACCGGAGAAGCCATCGAGCAAGACGTTTTGCAACGGCACGCTTTGGAGGTGTGCCGAATTTTCGTAGTAGGTGATGTCACTGGCGGTATAGCCGTCAAATTCGAGCAGGCCAACGGTCTGGCCGGAACCACTGAGCGTGGTGTCTGGAACATAGGCCGCGCGATAATCCTTGCCCATGTAAGTGCCGCTGGGTCCAGAGCCGGCGTGTGGCTTGGCGTTCTGTCCGCTGGTGATCCGGGTCGCCTGCAGGTGGGGCTTGGGCAAGGCGTAATTGTCCAAACCGCCGATGTGTAAAATCGGTACGCTCAAGCTTAAAGACGGTTCGCGGTCAGGGGCAAAAAATGACCGTCTCTCCGTTGGATGTTGATAGGAATTCAGCGTTATATGCAAGGCGTGTTCCACATCCGCTACTGAGCCGCTGACATCCAGTAACAAGCGATTGGGATGGGTTCCCGTTACTTGCAAATGATTGGCCTTGGCGAAGCTGACGACTGCCTGATAATCCTGCTTGGTGGGGCCGAAGTTTTCCGTGAATTGTTCCGTGGTCAGATAATGACGATAAACTGGGCTGCGGGGATCGTAAATCTGCTGCAACAGATTGGAAAGCGCGGCCGCGTTGCGCAAGGGGAGGGCGATGGCCAAGTCCATCCGGTTGGTGGCCGGCAACTGGCCAACCGGCCGCAACAATTGGGCCGGCTTTGGCACCTGTCCTGCCAACATTTGCAGTTCCGCACCTTGGAGCGATATGGCTGCAAACATTGCCAGCAGCAACCCTGCGCTGCGCTGCAAGCTGACCGAGCGAAATGACGACGTACTCAATGACTGCATAGGATTCCTTTGACTGATTGGCGATGGTTTAAATTATGACAACCGCAGGGCGCCATCGCCGTGATACCCAAGATACCAGGCATGGTACGTGCTGAAACTTACTAGAACACTTGGAACAAGATTAGTCAATTAGAAAACTCGATTAAAGATGGCGCTGGGCGACAAGTGCAAAAGGGGTGGTAATTTTCCCGGCGCAGGTTACAAATTGGTGTCGTTGCTTCGTGGTTTTGTATTGGAGCTTTCACGCGGATATAAGCGGAAGAGCTTGGCGATGGGAAGCAGTTGGTGGCAAGGCGGTTTTGCTTTTACGATAAGGTTTACGAATCAGGGGGCAGGGCGAGTTGGCAGCGGCGGGATCCGGCCGGCCACGCCGTTCCTTGGTCAGTACGGCTAATCGGCCGTTATTGGGCGTCGCGGGCGGGGCTGAAGTCCGGGAAGTGGCGATCTTTCAAAGCGATCACCGTAGGCTCCAGCGGCCAGCGGATTCCGAAGACTGGGTCATTCCACCGAAGTCCGCGCGCGAGGTCGGGAACAAAGAACTCCGACATTTGGTAGAAGACCTCGCAATTGTCAGCGAGGCACTGAAATCCGTGGGCGAAGCCGCCGGGGACGTAGAGTTGCCGCCGGTTTTCGGCGGACAATTCAAAGCCCTCCCATTTTCCGAAAGTTTTTGAGTCCTGGCGGACATCAACTACGACGTCGAAGATTTTTCCTGCGGCGCAGCGGATGAGCTTGATCTCGGGCTTGGGTTGCGACTGGAAGTGCATCCCGCGGATGGCCCCCCGTTTTTTTGTGAGCGTGAGATTGCATTGCGGCCAGCGGGTGTTCAGGCCGTGCTGCACGAATTCGTTTTCACAATACGTGCGCGCGAAAAAACCGCGCTCATCTTCGCGAAGTTCAAGCTCGATCAGCCAGAGTCCGGGGAGGGTGGCGGGACTGAATTTCATGTTACACCACGGCGACGCGCGGGATGGGAATGATGAACTTGCCGCCGGAATCGCGATAGGCTTTTTGCTGGGCCAGGATTTCCTCGGCAAAGTTCCAGGTGAGCAGGAGGGTGTAATCGGGGTGTTTTTCCAAAAGCGCCTCGGGCGGCAGGATGGGCAGGTGGCTGCCGGGCGTCAGGCGGCCTTGCTTGTAGGTGCTGCGGTCGGCTACGAAATCGAGTGTTTCGGATCCCAACTGGCAGAAGTTCAACAAAGTGCTTCCCTTGGCGGAGGCGCCGTAGGCGGCGATGCGCTTGCCGGACTGCTTAAGCCGGCTCAGAAGTTCGAGAAGTGACTTTTTGACGGTGAGCGCACGGGAGGCAAAGTTTTCGTAATAGTCTATCGAGGCCACGCCTTTTGACGCCTCATCATGCAAAAGGCTGACGACCGAAGGTGCGATGACATGCTGGCCGGCATGGCCAGCGAACAGACGCAGCGAACCACCGTGGATCGCCAGCCGTTCGACGCGGAAGATTTCCAACCCGTGCCTCGCAAAAAGCGGTTTTAGCGCGGTGACGGTAAAGTAAAAAACGTGCTCGTGATAGATCGTGTCAAATTCCGAATGTTCGATGAAATCCACTCCGTAGGGGAATTCCAGGACAATCCGGCCGGTGGGTTTCAGCAGTGCGGCGAGACCGCCGACGAAGTCATTGGTATCCGGCGCGTGCGCAAAAACGTTGTTGCCAAGGATCAAATCGGCTTGGAGCTTCTCCGCGACAAGTTCTTTGGCCAGCTTGAGCGTGAAAAAATCCACGCGCGATTCGATGCCCTTTTCGCGGGCGACCTTGGCGATGTTGGCCGCCGGTTCGATGCCCAGGCAGGGAATGCCGGCCGCCTTGAAATATTGCAGCAAGTATCCGTCGTTGCTGGCAATTTCAACCACATGGCTTTGCGGGCCGAGTTGAAATTCGCGGATATGCTGTTCCACCGCCGCGCGGGAATGCCGCAGCAAAGCGTCCGAAAACGAGGAAAAATAAAGATATTCCGAGAACAATTGCGTGGGCGGGACAAGATCCGTGATTTGCAGGAGCCAGCAGTCATGGCATACCGCAACGCGCAGGGGGAATTTGGGTTCGGGCTTGGCCAGATCCTCAGGGCGGAGCAAATTGTTGGCCAAGGGTTGTATGCCCAGATCGAGGACGGGCACGCTGTGCGTGCCACTACAGGAGCGGCATTTAAAAGAAGAATTCATTGTGGCCAAGGAGCATTTTTTCGCCGCGCGGTTTCCACGTAGTTGTTGATTTGCGACAAACTGAAGCCGAGCATGTCTGTTGTCAGTTGTTGGTGGCGGTTGCGATACCAACGGACGGTTTGAGACACGGCTTCGGGAAAAGTCCAGACCGGCTGCCAACCGAGGAGTGCCCCGGCCTTTTTGATTGATAGTGATAGCAACCTGGCCTCGTGTGGGTGGTTCGGGGCGGAGGCGTCGTTCCATTCGCCAGGCCATTCACGAAGGACCGCCTCGACCAGATTTCTAACCGGTTGTTGCGCCTTGGCATCGGGGCCGAAATTGAACGCGGTGGCGCAGGGTGAGTTTTTGCCTTCCTGTCCCAGGCGGGCACCGAGCCAGAGGTAACCGCTAAGACACTCGAATACATGTTGCCACGGCCGGACCGCTGCTGGATTGCGGACCAATACTGCGCGCGACTGGCACAGCGCGCGAATGCAATCAGGGACAATGCGATCTTCGGCATAATCACCACCGCCGATGACATTTCCGGCGCGGACAGTCGCCACGGGACCGAGTTTGTCGTTGGGCTGAAAGAAGGATTTGCGCCAAGATTGGGCGACGAGTTCCGCCGCCGCCTTGCTCATGGAATAGACGTCGTGGCCGCCAAGAGGGTCGCTTTCGACATAAGCATAATCCTGTTCACGATTTTCGTAACACTTGTCGCTGGTAATGACGATGACGGGGCAGGGGAGTGCCGCTTGGCGGACGCTCTCCAGCAAATGGGCGGTGCCGACTGCGTTCACGTTGAATGTCTCCAGTGGTTCGGCATAACTGCGCCGGACAATGGGCTGGGCGGCAAGGTGAAAGACAATTTCCGGCGCCAATTTTTTTACGATGGAAGCCAATGACGGGAAATCCCGGATGTCGCATTCCGCTTCGCTGGCGAACGCATGATTCTGGATAATCTCGTAAAAATTTGGATGGGTTGGCGGCGGCAAGCTGATGCCACAAACGCGAGCACCGAGGCTCTTCAACCAGAGGGCGAGCCATGCGCCTTTGAATCCGGTGTGGCCGGTGACGAGCACACGCTTATTTTGATAATACCCTGAAAACATTGAAAAGGTTGGTTGAATAGGCGCTTGGATCAGCCCCGCCACGGGGGGGTGCCAGCTTCCTTAAACAATTTGACCGGATGGAGCCCAATGTAGCCCCGGTGGCCAGTGATAAGGATCTTCATCCGGTCATTCTGGCAATACAAGTTCATGCGCGTCAAAACTTTTTCCTCAGTCTTTTGGCCGACTCGAGAGCGCCAATCCATGGGGAGATTTGAGGATTTGGTTCATTTCCCCTCCCCAAAAGGTGCTCGTTGATATCACTGCGTGTCGCCGGGGGCATCACTTGACGCCGCTTTTGGGGCCTTTTGGGGTCGTGGAGAAAGGAAGCGGCACGGGACAACGCAAACAGCAAAAAACCCCCTGTTTTCACAGGGGGTTTGCATTGAAATTGGTTGCGGGGCTAGGATTTGAACCTAGGACCTTCAGGTTATGAGCCTGACGAGCTACCGGGCTGCTCCACCCCGCGATCAAGGATCCATACCATCCCATAGAGTCCCGGCCGGGGCAAGTTTTTAATGCTTAAATCGGATTTATTGTGCTTAAAATGGATTTACGCCGTAGCGGACCCAGTAGCCGGGTAACTTCAAGAACTCCAAGCGCATATGCTTGTTGAGGCCGTCTTTTTTCCAGTCCGCGCGGTCAAAGCCAAAGTAGGAGGGCCGGGAATAGAACGTCACCCCGGGCACGAAATGGGCGAAGGTCTTCTCGGCGCGCCGGGCGTGGTACCAGGAGGTGACGAGGATGGCGCTGCCGACGTTTTCGGCGCGCAGGAGGTTGCCGGTGAACACGGCGTTTTCGCGGGTGGTGGTAGATTTGCGCTCCAGCTCAATGACGCGGGCAGGGACGCCGTTGGCGATGAGCAGCCGGCGGTTGATGAGGTCGTCGCCGGCGCCGGTGACGATGATGCGGGGAGCCGCGTGCTGTTGATACAATTGCGCCGCGCGGAGGGCCCGCTCGTGCTGCCCGCCGCCGATGACGATGATCACGTCCGCCGTCACCGGCCCGGTGTCCACGGTCAGGAATTTTTCCGGATAAAACCAGGCGGCCAGGCCCAGGAGGACCAACAGGACGATGGTCCACTTGATGATTTTAAACAGGAATTTTATCATGCTAAAATTTCCAGTTCCAATCGTGCATCAGGTACTTCTCGCGGGCGAGCTTTTCCATTTGGGGGAACGGCGGGGAGGGCAGGGGGGCCATGGCATTCCAGGCCCGGGCGAGGGCCGCCTTGACAGCGGCGGCGGGCAGCCGGAGGTTCGTGACGAATTCGCCGTGCGGCCGGCCGGCCCGGTAGGCGGGCTGGGCCGAGGGCATCTGCAGCAGGGCGCTGATGAGGCCCAGGTCGCAATCCAGCAGCAGGGTGCCGTGGAAGAGGAGGAAATGCTTCCGGCGCCGTTGGGAATTGCCGCCGACTTTCAGGAAGGCATCGGGCGCAGCGCCGGCGGCAATGGCCAGATCGGTGTGGCCGCGCACGGACGCCTGCGGATGGTCGGCGCCGAGGGCGGCCTGGATGGCCGCGCAGTTCCTCTCCATGATGAACTGGTTGGTGGAGGAGATGTTGCGGGTGGGGCCGTCTTCGGTAATGGGCAGAATGAGGCTGTAGTTCAGCCCGCCGGGCATCTGCACGACGGCGCCGCCGCCGGAACAGCGCCGGAAAATGGGCACGCCCCGATCCCGGCAAGCCGCCACGTTCACTTCGGTGGCGACCTGGTTGGCATAGCCGACCACGACAAAGGTTTCGTGCGGTTCCCAAAAGGCGAGCAATTCGCCGGGGGCGTCGGCGGGGCCGGCTTCGCACCATTCGAGCAGGGCTTCGTCGGCGGCCAGTTGTTCGGCGGGAGTGGGTAGGGTCAGGTCGAGTCGCTGCATGGGCGGCCGGGCGGGGAGATTTTTTGGTTTGATTTACTTTGATTTACCCTCAGGCCAGTTGCCAGGGGGCGCGGTAGTCGCGCGTGAGCCATTGTTTGTCGCCGGTGCCATCGGTGAAGTGTTCCTGGTGGGGATTCCATTTGAAACCCTGGCCGCTGAAATAGGCCGCATTCACCAAGTTGCAGACGGTGGCCGAGCGATGGCCAATTTCGACGTCGCAGACGGGGAGCTGGCGGGTCTGCATGCATTTGACCCAATCGCTGATGTGATTGGTGCTGCGATAGAGCCGGACGGCGTTGGCGGGCAACAGCTCTTTGAGCAGGGGGGAATAATCATCCATGACGTCGGACTTCAACTGGCCGCCGAGCCAGAGCTGGAATTTGCCGCGGTTGACGTAGAGCTTTCCCTGGTCGCCGTAGAAGGTGATGCCGTTGCCGGGGCCATGGGTGACCATGGTGCCGTTGGCGTAGCGCCAGCGCACGCCCGATTGGGCGTCGGGGGTCTCGGCGGGATAGAATTCCACGGGGCCGCTATCGTCGTAGCCCAGCGCCCATTGGACGATGTCGAAGTGATGGGCGCCCCAATCGCACACGCCGCCGCCGCCGTATTCGCGGTAATGGCGCCAGTCGGGAAAGTCCTTGGGCATGCCGCGGGGGCTGAGGATGGAATTGTAAGGCCGCTCGGGGGCGGGGCCGAGCCAGAGGTTCCAATCCAGGCCGGGTTCATCGGTTTCGGCGGGGAGGGTGCAGAAGATGGGCGGGCCGCTGACGGAGACATCCACGCGGGAGACGGTGCCGAGCACGCCGTTGCGGACGAGTTCGCAGGCGGCGCGGAATTCGCCCATGGAGCGCTGCATGCTGCCGGTTTGGAAGATGCGGCGGTGTTTGCGCACGGCTTTGACCATGGCGCGGCCTTCGAGGACGGTGTGGGCCATGGGCTTTTCGCAATAAATATCCTTGCCGGCCTGGGCGGCGGCGATGGCCACCAGGGCGTGCCAATGATCGGGCGTGGCGATGACCACGGCGTCAATATCCCGGCGGGCGAGCAAATCGCGGAAATCGTCATAGGCAGCGCACGCCGGGTGGAAGCCGGCCTGGGCATCATTGGCGTAATGATGGTCCACGGCGGCTTGGGCGAGATTGCGGCGGGTGGTGTCCACGTCGGAAACGGCGAGGACGCGGACGTCATTACGGGGCAGGCAGGCATGGAGCAGGCCGTGGCCCTGTTTGCCGACGCCGATGAAGCCGAGGGTGATCGGGCCGGCGGGCGCCGGGCTGGCGCCCCAGAGGCCGGAGGGCAGCATGAGCGGCGCGGTGCCGGCGATGAGGGCCGTTTTGAGGAAACTGCGACGGGTGAGGGATGAATTCATGGTGTCGTGTCGTTTCATAAGACCGGGCGTGTGGCGGAAGGGTTACGCAAATTCATGGGACTGGCAACCATCTGGAACGCCTTCTGGGAAACCTTGACACGAATTTGCGAATCGGTCCACGGCAAAGCATCTCACACGAAGACACGAAGACACGAATTGGGCAGCAAAAAAGCCCATGAAAGCGCGGGGGTGTATCCAACCACCGAGACACGGAGGCACAGAGATTAAGGCCAAGGAAGCCCATAAAAACGAGGCGGGTGTATTCTCCGCGTCTCTGCGCCTCTGTGGTGAGAAATCCGGTAAATCCTGTCTCCGTCCGGCCCGCCGACCTCGACAAAAATTTTTTGGGGTTGACGGGGCTTGACGATGTGGGGTTTTGCTGGGGTTTTCGCAGATTTTGGTGAACGAAATTGAGGGCTTTTCGGGGGCACAGCAGGCAATGCTGAAGGCTGAAGGCTGAAGGCTGAAAAGGGCAAAAACTCGTGGCGCAGACTTCGTAGCGCAGACTTCCAAGTCTGCTGTATCGCGGGTTTCCAAACCCGCAGGCCATCTCTATTTCCAACACCCTCGAGCTTGCGACAGTCTGCCGATTTGGAAATCGGCGATACGGCAGTCAGGGAAGTGCGTACGGCGGGGAGTGCGGCCCACTGGGCAAATTGAGACAGCAATTCGGCGCGCGAGGGCTCACGGGGCTCCTGGCGGTCGAAGTCCAGTTGTTCCGTGCGACGCCAAAGGCGCGTGGGATCGAACTTTAGCATTTAGCCTTCAGCCTTGCCTTATGCCGTCTCACCCCGCGAGCATGACACAGATTGGGGTGGGGGTGTTAGTTAGCGGCTAACGGGAAATGCGTAAGGTGTTGAGGGATAGGGAAATTTGGACGCGAATTTCGCGAATTCACGCGAATTTTTGGAGCGGCCAACGTCCAGTTTTTGGTCTGACCCCCAATTTTACCCATTGTTGACACGAATTGGCGCACCAATCTATGGTTTGCCCCGAATGGCGCTTAGTTAAGGCCCAGCAAAATGGACTGTTTTTTTGCATATTTTCTGCCTGCGAATTGCCTCCGCAGGTTGCGTTTGCCAAACGCCTGCAAAACCAAGCGTTTTAGTGGGTGTGCAGCATGGCCCCCCGAAATATACGGTAAAATTCACTGTTTTTTGTCTATTTTGTAAGTGGCTACTCTTTAAAGACATACGCCCTATCTGAGCGCCATTCTGGTTTGCCCCCGTTTCCGAACAATGTGCTGGGTGACCCCTTTTTCGCTTAAGCTCAAGACCAAGCGCGACAAGTCAATACGGCACGCCAATAGCACCGTTGGTAGGATAACGGCATATGCTGGATTAGGTCCATCACAGCAAATTGAGCGATTTGAGACATCGCAGGCCAACGTGAAACTAGTTGCGATAGGCATTCTGCGAATCTCGCAACTGTAGCCGGCACATCGTTTTCCACCATGCTACAGCCCCAGACACCTTCCAAAATTGCAAGGCCAATCCGGGCACTTTCGCTATCGGATCCGGCCTTTACTTCACAACCGCGGAATTTGACCGAGGCTTCCGTTGCCAAAGCAAACAACTGATCGAGGATGCCTTCAACCACGGAAGGGGTCCGATTGCGAACTGCAAAATCACAGGCAAGATTGATGATAACCGCCGCCTCAGAAATATTGCGCTGCAAGATGTCCGAAATTCTCAAATTCTGGATGATGTTCCCCATCACGGCAGCTTGTGGCGGAGGCAGTGGCGCTCCGTTGGTCGCGTTATTGATCATGGCCCACTGGCCGGGTTGATACGGATTTGCCTGCAAACTGGCCAAAGCTTGGTCATAACTGACTGCCGGAGATGTTGACACAAAAAGGTGAAATTGTGCGTCATCAAACAGCAGCTGAAGCCCCGTGTGCCAAGGATTGCCCAAATATGAGAACAGTACGTTGCTCCGAAGCGTTGAGTCATGCCACATGGAGAACAACACCGGAATTTCTTCGTCGGTCGGAATATACTTTTTGATGAGGGCTGGCAGGTCAAGCTGGGCTGCCAACTCTGGTAGTAGCTGTGCTGCAAAATCGGCAAGTGCCGAAATCATCAATGACGCCTGGGTGATTGCCGAAGGCGAGGCTGCGTCCCAGTTAAGCTCATTAACCGGACTGATGCTTGCGATGGAAATGTCATTGCTCTGTGCAGAAATCCATCCAGAAAAGTCGTTCTGATTGATTCCGCTGGCTGCGATTGCGGAATGGAGACGGCCACTATGAACCCATGCAGCACGCAATCGCGCTTCTGCTGACCAAGAACGAGCCTCTGTACACCAGCCTAGTCGCAAGTGTGACCATTTGAATAGCGTTATCAGTGCTTTTGCCGTTTCAGCCCCGCTGGCGGGATCAAACAATTTCGACAAATCGTTTGTCGCTTGGGCCACGAAACGTGGCAAGTCGTCTCCAAACTTAAGTGCAATGAGCAAAAATTGAAGGCGCTGAAGAGGGGATTGGAGTCGCCCGTTAAGGTGATTTAGCAAAAACGCCATCTCATCTTTGTTCGCGGTGGCAAGCCGGGCGAACACCAGCTCGGGCAATCTTGCTGGAAGGCAACTCAGCCGAACCACAGTTTCTTCCAGACCCTCCTGATCCAGTAATGCTGACACCGCCGATGGCCAAGGCTGCTCAACATCCGTGCCAGGTTTTGGTTCTATTCTGAGATGCCTTCGCAGTGATGTCACGGAAACCGGCATGAGTTCTGCAATGTTTAATGGTAGTTTGCGGGCGTGAACATTCTTAGCTTTCGCCTCAAATTGATAATAAAACCAAGCAGCCGAATTTTCGATATTTTCATAGAGTTCACCCATGCGTTCTGCGGGTTTCGCGGTAGCCAGAAGTTTATCGAAGAAGGCCTGGCGTGCTGATTCATTCAGATCAAATAAGTGACTGTGTGATTGAAGCGCGGAAAGTTGTTCAGTTTGGCGGTTCGCTAACAACATCAGGCAGGGGATGCTTAACCAACCACTGCAGCTCAATCCTTCGCCCTTTCGCGTGATCCGGACCCGTCCTGTTGCGTTATCGTGTGTAAATTGAAGGCGAATGCCTTTCTTCAATATTGCCGCATAGCCCTTATTGAGTGCTCTCGCGACCGCTTCCCAAACTTCGTTGGGTTCAACGCCAACGCCAAATAATTCAGACGGGCCACCTGTTTTGACAAGCCCGAAACGGTTCAATTCCGTTGGTGTAAGCTTTAGCGCGTCCAGAATGACAGGCGGCAGGTCAAAAAGGAATCCCCCCGTCAACAGCACGCGGCCAACAAATTCCGGGCCCTTTGGACCTGTGGTTCTTTCAAAGTTATCGAGCTCACGCAAACTTTCATTCACAAGTTGTCTTAGGAATTTGGCAATTCCTGACAAAATCTCTGGATTGGCAGATAGAATGGGAAGGGCGCATTCGTTATAAAGCCATTTGAAATAAGAGGCTCGCAATCCGGCTTTGTTCTGTCCGAAAATCGCAATGGCTTGGCCAAACAAATGGCCAAGAGAGTGACCAGAGGCTTCACTGGTTGACATCTGTGCAACCGGTGGGCCAAACAGCTCCTGAAGTAATCGGATGTCATAATAGAGGTGTTTCCATATCCAATTTGATCGGGCTGTTTTCTGGTCCAGAGTCGATTTTTCATCATTCCAGATTGTAAGAAGTGCATGAACAATGGTGATGTAAAAACGCGATGGCATCTCCATTTCGAGCAGCAGACGTTGACCTTGTGGCGTCTCAACCGGCCTCTGCAGCCACTCTGTGTCAAGCAACACCGCAGCTATGTAACGTCGCAGCCGTTTGAGGTGAAGTGTTTCCCTAAGAACTCCATCAACCACGGGCGCTTGGTTCAAATGGTGGAGGACTTCGGTGTCATTGACCGGCAAGTAGCGGACATTGGCCGCTCTCAACTTGCTCAAAAAATCATACAGCTGATCCTCGGTGATAGAGCCGATTCGAAAAAGATGGTGAACGAGATCGAACGTGTCCGAGGAGGGTCGCGCAGGGTCGCGGCGCAGACCTCGTAAGAAACGATCGTCAACGCACCAGACTCCTTGGCCGGTTACCGCATAATCGAGTGTATCCTGTACGCAAAGTTCGCTGTCAGTCAACGGGCCGACGTGTCCCTCTGGGACGAAGGGCCTTGCGCATTCGTGGGCACGGTAGTTTTCAGTGTTGAATCTATGGCATATGTGCGCCAGCAGTTTTTCAATTTCTGGCAAAAGTGCTGCATCGGAATCACCGTGTTTCTCTGCCTCACGCCACCCGCTGGCTTCAAATTTGGAAACGTAGACGCGTGCAGCTTCTGACAGTGGCCCAAGCACGTTCGCATAGGCCAACCGTTCTGCAATACCCACTTCTAAGTGAACCTTAATCCCGTGAGCAAGATTAACGAAAGACAATTGTCGTGTGGCCTTTATAGGTGAACCGAGTTTTTTACGTGCGGCTTCGGCATCGGCAGAGGAGATCCCCCCGAGAGCTTCAAGGCCTGTGATTATCTCCGCTTCACCGATTACGTGACTCGCTTCCGCATCCGGTAAAACGACCGGTTCCATTTCCGGTCGATTGGCCAAAAGCGGCATGAAGTCGACCAAGAGGCCGCCGTGCGCCCTTACATCGGTCAGACGTTCATACCAAAGCGATCCCATTCTTGCCGCCCAGCCATCGGTCGGATTCGGAAAATCAGGACTAGGCGACCACTCCGTGATTTTGCCAGCATCTATTAGCTGCAGCGCCCGACGTTGGGCCGCCACCATCTTGGGCTGCCCCGGTTGAAGCTTGTCAGCTTCCAATTGCAACCAAGTGGTCAAGCGAGCGGGGACCGCAATCTTAGGAAAAGCTGCCTCAATCGCCTCTAACAGACCGAGACCATGCAAAAGGAGCAAGCTCGTAATATCCAGAAATAATTCTTGGTTTGGATCGAATTGAACGGGTTGCTCGCCTGCTAGCGCCCCGTGCCTCGTAAGGGTTGGTAAATCCCGCAGGGGATATCCTTCGTCAACAGCGGCGCGAGGCCTTTGAAGGAACCATCTCGTCAGAAATACATGGAAATTAAAGCATAGGAAATGGACCGGAATTAATCCGCGGCGATAATTCTGTAATGTCTGCGCCCACGACTCGGCGTTTTGGCGAAATATCTCGCCCATTCGCCGTACGTCGACCATCTCGATGCCTTGCACTTTTTTTTGGGCCCATGACGCAAGTTTCCCGAAAAGCTCGTTCGTGAAATATGCGAGCCCAACCTTTTCTGCTTGCTGAGCCACCAATAATTCAACTGGAGAATCCTTAGTAAGGGACTGCTTGGCCTTAATGACGATTCGGCGTGTTAATTCCGGATCAACTCGACGGATTGTCGGAGCCACCTCTTCGGTCAAAAACTGGGGTGGAACATCTGCCAATGGAAGGAAATGTTTGGCAGTCTCGGCGCTTCCAACTAAATCGCCTTGTGACCGTCTCAGCCGGAAGAGCTGCATCAAGGTGTGGAGATCAGGCGAAACGCTTGCGGCCTTTTCAACTGATTCGATTGCTTTGCTTAGGTGCCCGAGTTGTCTGAGGGCTTCACCCTTGATTCGCTGCAAATCTGGCGGCAACGTGGAATCAGGACATAAATCCACATGCTCCTGCAGCAACTTTAATGTCAATTCTGGACGCCGTGCCAGGAGCGCCCCTTCTGCAGCCAAACGTAACGCTGCGTCTGTCGCTACCAACCTAACCAATTGTTCCGCATAGTCTGCGATAAATGACCAGTTATTTTCGGCACGTCGTTCGATACAACACGTAAAAAGTGCGTCGCCATCACCCGCCCTTCGGAATTCACTTTCACATTCAGCTGCCTTTGACTCGTGTTCCCCCTTCTTTCGCGTGAGGAACCCCAAGAGGGCAAGTCGGACTTGGCGCTTGCGCAACGGCTCTGTCTCTTCATCGACGAGCTTTAGGGCGGCTTCTTTCTCTTCGCGAAAGGCGAGACATTGAACCTTGTGGGCACGCCAAATGTGTAAATTCCCCGTTTTTGCAAACGCGCCGCGTTGGTCATCCAACAGTTTTTCGGCAGTCGGCAAGCCTTCGACTTGGGATAGCAGTGAAAACAGCGCCAGAATCTCGTCGAGTTCTACTGTGCTGCTGCCAATTCGAGTCTTAAGAACTGCAATTGAACGCGTTTTATCCAATCCAAAACCGCGTTCTTGGGCCCATACCAAGGCTGGCACGAAGCCGGGTGACTCCTTTAGCAGGCTGGCACAAAGAAGTCCGGCTTCAGCCTGCAAACTCGGTTCGTTGGCTAGGCAGGCGAGGCGCCACGACAGAATTTCGAGGCGGTCATCCCCGGCCATGGACGCCGCCAATCGCTCAAATTCAGCGGCGGCATCGGCCCGTTGTTTGCGGCTGCCATTATCATGTTTGATTAGGTACCAAGGCGGTGGCACCGGCCAAGTAAGGTGACCCCAGCACGGAAAGACCGGTGAAATTCCACTAGCATAGCTCACCATTGCCATCGCCATTTGTAGCTTGAAGGACCGTGGATGGTTGCTCAAGGCGTCTTCCACGACTTGCCGTGCTTGTTCAGTGTGCCGCAAGCACAGTAGTGCTACACCCTCTAGCCACGCGGTGTTTGGATTTTTTCCGCCCTTGACTGGAACTTTGGGCAATTCTGCGAGCACGAGATCGGGTTTTCCGGCTTCAAGCAGAAGACCCAGACGGACATTCCAAGCGTCGAGACCTTCCGGATTTTTGAGGACATCCAAGCCTGCCCAGACTCCCGATTCGCTGCGAACCACAGCAGCCGCAAGCGCCAAGCACGAATTTGGTTCCAATGCTTTGGCCTGTTCCAGAATTTGTCTCGCCTCGGCCGTGTTCCCTTTGTTCGCAAGGATAAGGGCGGCTTGTATGCGCAACGACTTCGCCCGGACTCCGGATGCGAGTTCTGGCCAAGTCTGGCTTTGCGTAAATTCCCTGGTGCGCTCAAGAGCCTTTTGGGTTGAACCCGCTTCCCATAATTCAAGAATGGCAGCCAACTCTTTGTTCCGAGCATCGCTCAGTTCTAAAACAAGTGTTCCATGCCGGGCGAGAACCGCGTTCAATCCAGCTTGAGTGGACGGGTCCATCGATGTCGTTTCATTGCCACAAATAAAATTGGCCCACAATTCTGCAGGCTCGCAATAATTTCGGACGATGTGCCGGTAGGGGCGAAGTTTGCGTTTGAGAATTCGTGCATCCCAGTATTCATAATCCACACCAAGCTCACGAAACTTCTCTTTCTCCTCCCGGAGTTGATCCTGCGATTTCTTATCGTCCACTGAACATCCAATGAGGAGAATGAATTTTTTTAATCCGTGTTTCTGCCAGAACTTTAAATGCGGGAGAAATTCTTGGGTAGCTTTTTGGATCTCTTGAGGAGAAGGCTCTGACCATGCTTTGCACTGACCGACGTGAAGTTCGGGTTTGCCTCGCAGCGGCGCTTCGATGTCAATTCCCCGTTGCTCCTGACCATTTCGCCCGTAAACGTTGGGATTCTCATAAATCTGATCCTCGGCCATCAATTCGGCACAAAACTCCTGAAACTTCACCGCTCCCATTTCGTAAAATGGCGGCGGTAAGCTGAAATTTAAACTTGGAGTCATGGAATTTCCTTATCAGCGTGTCGGTCGCACGTGGCTATTCGTATATGACTTCGGAGGCTGTAACCGATAGAACGCAGGCATCCAATTCGCGTGCACGGTTCAGATGCAATCATGTCATATTTCTGAGACGAACTTCGTGACATGCGTCCATTTTGCGACGAAACCGAGTTGGAAACCATTAAAAATGTGCTACGGGCCATGGGTCGTGGGGCGGGTCAAGCCTTAGTTTGGTTTGTTTTCTTGGCGTGTTTTTTTTTGGTTTTTGGTTTCCGCGTCGGCTCCGTCTGGATTCACGATTTCTGGTGTTCTTCGTGCCTTCGTGGGAGCTTAAAATCGTTTCACCGCAGAGGCACAGAGGCGCAGAGGAAGAACCTTTTTTGCTGCTCGGCGTCTCCGCGCCTCTGCGGTTCACACCAATAATTCGCGGAAATTGGCGGTGTCTCGCCGCCCGTTCCCAGTGCTTCTGGCACCGCCTTCGGGGTGCGGGAGAATTGGGGCCGTTTTCCGGGGGTAGCGCTCCCTGGTCGCTCACCCCCGGCTATTTTCTTCCAAAGCCTTCGGTTTGGCGGTGCAGAACAACCCGGACGGTTGGCGCATCGCCCATCCTCCATCCTCGGTTTTTATCTCCGTCCCCTCGCCTCAATAATTCGCGAAAATTCGTGTAATTGGTGTCTGAATTTGCCTCCCCATCAACCATTTACGCGTTTTGCGTTAGCGGCTAACTAACGCCTTTTTGAAAACTGTGTCATGCTGGTCAGGTGAGAGCTGCCAGCCAGCAGCAGTGGGATGAAATGGCCGCGTTCAGCCGGACGCGGTCCGCGTGCCCGCGCATCGCCGTATCGTCACGAGCTCCGCAATTCTGCAATCTTCGTGCTCCATTTTGCCTGCAAACGGCGCTCCGCGCGCCGATTTCCGGTCAACCCTGGTCGCCCTTGGTCAACCCTGAAATGACTCCCTTCCGCGCCCCGGCTGGGCCTGCTACCGAACCATCCCGGCCATGGTGAACAATATCGGCGTGTCGTGATTGCGCGGGGCGTCCCGGACCGCGGCTGTGTCCGGCGCGGCGCCGGATCAGCCGCAGCGCTTCGGGCCTGCAAGCCGGGTTGAGTATTTGCGACGCGGTCATTCCTGCGAAGCTGCTGCGGCTGGTCTGCGACACAGCCGCGGTCCGGGTGCGGGGCAACGGAAGCGTTCCGGCTTAAGCGGTTTGAATCTCGGGGACGAACCGTCCCCGCCCCGGGGCGGGATCAGCCGCAGCGCGTCGGGCCTGCAAGCCGGGTTGAGTATTTGCGATGCGGTCATTCCTGCGAAGGTGCTGCGGCTGGTCTGCGACACAGCCGCGGTCCGG
>Ga0181520_10000745_pt1 | contig 70193 bp, 43 predicted proteins | sample PEATcosm2014_Bin_29_FD_132451 | JGI IMG/M metagenome (GOLD analysis project Ga0181520, IMG submission 132451) | Peatland microbial communities from MTU Mesocosm Facility, Houghton, MI, USA - PEATcosm2014_Bin02_30_metaG | ecosystem: Environmental > Terrestrial > Soil > Wetlands > Peat | place... | reverse complement strand
TTGGGATAAAACATGTGAAGTTCGGCGAGCAGGCGCAAGTGCGTGCCGTAATTGTTCTGGAGATCCCCGGCTGAAGAGTGAATATTCCCGCGATACCAGCCATCTCCGAGTATTGCCCCCAAGGTATTTGACCCTGGTTGAAGCAGCGAAGTCACATCATAGCTTTTATAATATAAACGTATCGCATAATCCGTGTTGCCCGGAATAAAATAGTCGTTGCCAACCTTTTGACCATTCAGGTGCGGCTCAATCACCCCCTGACCGGTGACATACAAAACCGCGCGTGATGGCAGTTGCGACAAGTTAAAATCTTTTCGGAGCATCGTGGCGGCATAGTAGGTTTTTGATGAATCGGCAACATTACCCCACGGACTTATGCCATCGGTTCCCATGACCAGCGCGTTATTCCAGCCCGCTGCGACGTAATTGGTCTGATACCAGTTGCTGGCAGGGGTGGTGTAGGTGGTGATCCAGGTGCCATCGGTCTGAAAATTCGTGGATTGGCCATTGCCGTATGTTAAATTAAACGCGCCAATCAGACCGGCCGCATTGGGACTCGTTCCGGTGTTGTAGGCCCATACTGCCAAAACGTTCGTGCCAGGCGCCAACAGACCGGTGATGTCCGTTACGCCAGGCGTTTGCCAAACTGTTCCACTCAACGCATACATCCCGTTGACATATAAAACAAATTCATTGTCACAGGTCATCGTGACGTTCGCCGAGGTTACGCTGACGCCGCTTGGAATAACGAATGTCTTGCGAAACCAACACGGCCCTACCGGAACGCTTTGCGCGGGATTCCCCTCAGGGTACCAAATCCAAGTTGATTGGGTGAACGTTGAGGCGCCCAAACTATAAGCCGGCGCGTCATCCCGGCCGACCCATTGAGCCGTCCATCCCCCGGTGGTCAAAATGCCCATGGACCAGGAGGACGGAGAACTCCAAGCCGAAGGCTGGCCACTCTGATCCCAAACCCGCACATGCCAGTAACAAACCTGATGCGAAATAAGCGTGGAGCCTCCATAGGCAATTTGCGCCGTCAAGTTAGTGGCTGTCTGGCCGGTATCCCACAAATCTCCCTGGTTGTTGGTCAGCACTTGTAACGAACTGGCGACCTGAATCTGGTAGGCGGTCTGATATCGCCCCCGCGCTCCCGCCACGGACGCCTCATCCTGCCAGCTCAACCTCGGACTGGTCTCGCTGAGGCCAAGGGGATTGGATTTTGCTTCGCATTGCAGATTGGTCGGTGAAATTCCTTGAGCATCTGCCGAAAGGGACAGCATGATGGCCAGGGTCAACCAGATGCATTCATAATAACATTTTTTCATTATTCGTCGTCAGAGTCTGGGTCTAATATCTTGATATCCGGGAACATTCGCAAGCTGTTTCGATTTGATTGGTAAAAAGCGCGGGTCATCGGGTTTCGGCCAGGTAGTTTTGGAATCCATATAACAAGCTACGGCTGCGATGCGTGAACTTACTTGAAACTTCTTAAACACCTGTTTCAATTGACAGCACACCGTATTAAGACTCAGTTCGAGTTTGGCGGCAATTAGGCCGTTCGTATAACCTTGGGATAAAAGCATTAAAATTCGCTCTTCTTTGAAGGTAAGGCGCCTGGACTCGTCCGGAAGCGTCTTTTTCCGTCGAAAGGATTCGACCACGTGTCGGGCAATTTTGCTGGTCAATGGCGCTCCGCCATTTAACACATCCAGCAAAGCGATTCGCAAATCTGCCGGCTTCATTCGCTTCAGCAAATAACCATCTGCTCCTGCCGCCAGCGCCAGGAAAACCAAATCTTGGTCATCCATGGCCGTGAAAATGATGACCCGGGTGTGGGGCACCAATACTTTGAACCGTCTGGTACATTCGATGCCCGACATGTGCGGCAAAACGATGTCTATCAACACCACGTCAGGCCGTTCGCGGGGAATGGTTTGCAAAGCCTCCTCTCCAGACGTGCAGGCACAACTACAAACGAAGTCAGGGAAGAAATTGATGAGCTTGAGCCAACGTTTACGGGTCGCCGGCTGCCCCTCCACCAAAGCAACTTTGACCAGTCGTTTCGTGAATGGTTCCGTCAAATGGCGGCCATTTATGAACTTCATAAGCCGCACAAATTTGTTGGATCTGTCCACTGCCCATTCATGAGCGGACACTCAGCTTCATTCCTCATGGCCAGGGGTTTGGCTTTCCCGGGTAGCCACCCTGCGCATAGGTTGATGACCATACTTGATGAAGATCCTGGTCGGTGCCACCAAACAATTTCGTAGTCGCATTGGCGCCTCCATCACCCATTAAATGCTGGGTGCTTGGCATATACCACTTCATAACGCCCGAATGGCCATCAGCATAGGAAAATTGTCCATGATTGCCATGGCGGCTGGCTGGCACGTTGCCCCAAATATCCTGGTCGGCGGTGTAAACAACTGAAAAATAACCGTCGTCTATGCTGGTGTCCAGAACAGTGCCATTCATGTTTGGTCCTGCCTGCTCGTCTACAAAAAATGAGGCGGCGGCAGGACCGGGGTCGCGCACCAGGGCAAACTTTAGATTCTCCTGAATTCCATTATGCGGATTGCCGGCACCCACAACGCTGTTGCCAGGAATAGGGCTTGTATTATTTCCCATCATGCAATTCATCGAGTAACTGCGGGAACGCTGCCAGGTAACGGCGCCGCCGTTCATCTTGTCGGCCGGGCAGCAATAGACGGTTGTGGATTGGTTGTATGACCAAAGCAAACCCTGCTCAACTAATGTTATATTGGTGGAATCAGGGGTAAATTTAACATCGCCAGGAACCCAGCTATCGTCATTAAAATGGTTTGGGGGAATGGCATCTTGAAAATCACCTGCATAAACCATGGCCGCCACACCGAGCTGCTTTAAATTGCTGAGGCAACTGGCGCCCGTCGCCTTGGTTTTGGCTTTTTGCAATGCGGGCAACAGCATCGCCGCCAGGATGGCGATAATGGCAATCACCACCAACAGTTCAATCAACGTGAACGCCCTGCTTTTCAGGTCGCATGAGTGATCACCGACTTCGTTTGATCCAATTATTTTCATTTTACATCTACTATCGGGAAACTTAAGCCCGTTTGGGCCGGTTTATTTTTTAATCAAACGCCCGGGGACTTGCGTCCCCGGGCTGCGGGTATTTTACTTCAAACCGACTTTACGGCAGCCTCAACTGGAAGAACCTGGCCGGAGTGGTGGTGCTAACCGGAATGGAGTTCGAGAAGGCACCCGTGGCAGACAGCGTGCCGGTGCTGTTCGTCGTCCAGATGATCGGGTTCGACAGGTTGGTCGTGGTCAACCAGGTATAGCCGCTGTTCGGCGTGCCGCCGGTGCCTGTCACGATCAGGTTGCCACCTGAAACCACGGGATGTGCGAGCGTCGGTGGGATCACAATTGCCGAAGGCACGTTGGTGCCTTGCAGGACAATTTCGGTGTAAGACGACCAGCCGAAGTCCTGGGTTCCCTGGGGCGTGAAGTCGAAGTGGACGGCGGCAACATTGGATGCGAGGACCGTCGCGCCAGCCGGCGGCGCAATGGTTACCTCGGTCGCCCAAGGCGATCCGTCGTTGTAATTCGGATCGTAGATTACGCTCGTCAGCGGAATGAATGTCGTTGGAGCCGCCACGGTGGAATAGGAAAGGTTATAGAATTGCCCGGCCCGGCCATAATCACCCCAACCGGTGAAAACCACGATGTTGGTCAGCGTCCAACTGCCGTTGGTGGGGCTGTAGGTAATGAAGGTGCCGCCACCCTGGCCAGCGCCACCACACGACGCCCCCATACCGGTACTCGTTCCAATAACACCATCGGTTAAAGTAGCCAGGCCGCCATTACCGCCCACCGTGAAGCTGTCACCGGCGGTGGTGTCATAGCTGCTGGGCAGTTGTCCGGCAATCAGGTTGGGAGATGGCACCACCCAGTCCGGAGTGGCGGTGTTCTCGTAAACGGCCGTGACCACCAGTTGGGTCGAGGGATTCGCCGAAACAAACCCATCCATGGTGATTTTGGCGTATCCACAATAGTGGTTTTCCGGAGGCGGGGTGGTAAAATCAAACCTCACCGCTGCCACGTTCGTGGCGAGCGCCCCGGTGGCGGGAATCAATTCCACCCGTGTCACCGACAATCCCACCGGGTTTACCGGGAGATAATTGACACTCGTCAACGGAGTGAAATTTGCCGGCTGCGCCATCGTTGAATAAGAGACGGTGTAGGCCTGTTGGTCCCGGCCGCCGTCAGCCCAGCCACCAAACACCGTGATATTTGTCAGGCTATATCCGTTGCCGGAGGTCGCCAGGGTATAAACCACCGATTGCCCCGCTCCATCGCCACAAGTAAGATAATTCGCGCTGGTGGTGGTTGGGGTGCCCAGCCTGCTAATCGCCAGACTGGTTGTGTTATCCGTCAGGGTGCTCAAATCCCTGTCTCCGGCCTGGTTTTCCGCATCAAAGTTGCCCACCGAAGAACTGGGAGATTGATTGACAATCAGGCTGCCGGGATCAACCACCCAATCCGGAGTGAAGCTGAAATTATTATCGGCCGTCTGCGACTGCGCAGAAATGGCCGTGATAATATTTGTCACAGCCGCCGGAACAGGAACCACTGTGAGGGCGCAAACACTGCTGAATACGCCACCCAGGGAATTCGATGCGACCAATCCGTACCCTGAATTGGTAGCCGTGTCAGTGAGCTGCAGATTGTTGAGGGTCAAAGTTGGACTGGTCGCTCCGGGGATATTAGTGCCATTTTTCTGCCATTGGTAGCTGGTCGCATTGGCAAAACTTGGCGAAAACGTGATGGAGTCTCCCACAAAGGTGAGAGCCGTGACTGGCTCGACATCCTGCGTCAAGTCCGGCACCTGCACCGAAGGTTGCCCGAATGCCATGATTTCCGAGTAGCCGGCAAACCCGCCTTCACTATTGCCTACATTAAAGCTAAACCTGAGCGAATAGACGCTTTTTACCAACGCGCCCGTCGCGGAAGTAAGCACCGAACGGGTGGCCGACTGCGTGTCGCTTGGATCCGCTGGATCGAACGTTACATCAGCCAGGTGGAAGAAGGTGTTGGGCGCGTCCACCGTGGAATACGTGACCGTATATCTTTGACGGGCATGAGTATTATCCCCCCAGCCGCCATATACGGTGATATTGGTAAGATCATATCCATAAGTGGCGGACGGCAATGTGTAAGTTACATATTGGCCGGCGTAATCGCCGCAGGTCACCATGGTGGGACTCCCGCCCTGGCTTGGATTGTAAGTCTCGTACCCAATCGCGCCATCGGTCAGGACGGCAGGGTCACCACTTGCCCCCAAACTGTTATAATTGAAATCGCCGCCACCAACATCGCTGTAGAGCAACCCATCCAGCAAGTCGCCCGTCGTATTAACAATCCAAGTGGGATAGAAATTTACCACCGTACTGTTGGCACCCCAGCCATCCTGGGCGGCGTAGGAGGCGATGATGTTATTCACAGGCGCAGGCACGCTGCCAACCACCAGCGGAGCGCCCGAGCTATACGCAATGTTGGTTGAATTGACGGCTTGCAGCCGGTAGGAACCGGAATTGTTCGTCTGCACATTATTAAGCGTGAGGGTCGAGTTGATGATTCCGCCGCTGTTTGTCACATTTACCACACCAGCATTGATGCTATTTGTCGCCAAACCAGCAACGACCTGCTGCCATTGCAGGCTGACTGGCGAATTGCTAAAAGCGGCGCTGAAAACGACCGTGTCCCCAACGACGGTTTCGACATAGGTCGGCAAGGTGTTCGTAACCGCAGATATTACCGGCGTTGCCGGCGGCGCAAGCTGCGGCAACACGACGTTAAGGTTGGCGATGCCGTTCTCATTCCAACCTGGATCAGGAGGGGAGTCATAAAAGCCTATCATATCGCCCGATGAAAGGGGCGTTGTCAGTTGGCCAGACCAGACCAAACCAAGGCCAGTCATGCTATTAGAAGGATCATCGTTATTGTAGAGTTTGACATATGTTGTCCCGTCGAACGGAGAGCCGGTTCCGGCCGCAGTGCCGCTTAAAATTACCGTCCAGGCGTCACTCGTCACAAAGCCGCCATACCCACTCTCGTCAGACCTGTCTAAAGCAAGAGAGTTGCCGTTGAATACCTGCATACCCTGGCCACCCTCAACCAAAAAACCAAACTGACCGGCAAGGTTCGGGGCGGGCGCTCCCGTTCCGAAACTGAATGACGTCCAGTCATTGGAGTTTTGGTTGTTATGAACACCCTGGTAAATGTTGAAGCTGATGCTCAAGGCACTTCCGCCAACCACTGCGTCATTAAAAGCGAGATCGTTGTAAACCCATTGACCATCATACATTAAAAGATAGGCACTGTTGCCGGCTCCGCCAGGTTGGCCGACATACGTTCCCGTGTTGCCCGTCTGGTTGCCGCCAGTGCCGCCTGCTGTGTATCCAGAAACAGCGTACGTGCCAGTCTGGCGGGATCCAAGCTGACTATTCACATTACCGCCGCTGGTAACCGTGAAGTTATCCGTGAGAACAGTAGTTTGTGCGGTCAAGGTTTGAGCAACTGCCAGCACCGATGTTGCAATGATTGTATTGAGAAAACATTTGTTCATAGTTCGATGATCGATTGGGTTGATATTTTCCGAGTGTCAGCTTTTGCGGCGGCGGAAGATCAACAGACTGGTGAAACCAAGGGCGGCCAGAGCAACGGTTGCCGGTTCTGGTGTCGCAACGATGTCAAGATTAGCAATGCCGTTCTCATTGAAACCAGGGTTGTAATTATGCCAGCCAATCTGCTCGCCGTCTGCAAGAGCAGTTGACAGCTGGCCGGAGTAAACCAGGCCTAAGCCAGTCTCGCTGTTAGCCGGGTCATTGTTATTGTAGAGCTGGACGTATGTTGTCCCGCCGAACGGCGAGCCGGTTCCGCCCGCATTACCGCTAAAAATTACCGTCCAAGCATCGCTCGTGACGTAATTCTGGTTCGCCTTGTCAAAAACATCATTGCCATTGTCGAATACCTGCATGCCATTATTACCTTGAACTAAAAAACCAAACCCAACGGCATTGTTCGGGTTGGGCACACTTCCAGGCAATTCTATACTGAATGACGTCCAGTCACCGGCGGGTTGGCCGTTATAAGTGCCTTGGTAAATGTTGAAGCTGACACTCAAAGCCTGTCCGCCGAGCAGCGAACTGTTGAGAACAAGATTGTTGTAAAGCGCATCACCATTATACATTAAAAGGTAGGCACTGTTGCCGGCTCCGCCCGGTTGGCCGACATACGTTCCCGTGTTGCCCGTCTGGTTGCCACCACCTTGACCAGCGTCTGTGTATCCAGAAACGGCCTGCGTGCCGGTCTGGCGTCCTGCAAGCTGATTATTCACATCGCCTCCGCTAGTCACCGTGAAGTTATCCGTGAGAATGGTTGTTTGTGCGGTCAGGGTTTGGGCACCTGCCAGCACCGCCGTTGCAATGATGGTATTGAGGAACGTATTTTTCATGGTTCAGTGATCGGTTGGGTTGAGTTTGTTGTTTATACTTCTGCTCGGAATTTTGTTATATGGACTTTTGGACTTTTTTGGGACTTGGATGCTGTGCTAATTTACTTGTATGCCATGGCTAAACAATCACGCAAACGCGGGATGTCCTATCCCGCGTTTGCGTGATACTGCGTAATTAAACCAAGGTTAAAAAAGCCCGCACCTGCCTCTCAGGTCGTTGCCTGGCAACACATTCCACAACAAATACACGACCATGTCAGAATTCGCTTTTTTACCTGAAATGGCAGGTTACATCGCCGCACAAGCCTGTCCATGATTGAGATCAGCCTTGGGATTCGAACGGATTGTTTATTTTTTTTGGACTGCCAGCGGCGGTTCAATCGCCCTATAGCCGGCAATATTCCGCCTTGAGAGGACGAAATTTATTTGATATATTGACATTAACTTGCATATCCGAACGACAGCTTGCGTCAAATTCGTTTTGTTGGTTTTACCGCTCTTTATTTCGACCGGTGGCGTGGCCCAGGTTGTTTCCTCGACGGACGATTATGTGGCGCAGGCGTGGGACACGGATTCAGGCCTGCCGCATAGCACGGTGACCAGCATTGTGCAGACGCCGGACGGCTACCTCTGGGTCGGCACGTTGCTCGGCGGACTGGCGCGCTTTGACGGTTTGCACTTTGTAAACTTTCATCCCGGCAATACGCCCGCACTCAAGTCCATTGAAATTCGCAAGCTGGTGGTGGACGGCGGCGGGACGTTGTGGATTGGCGGCGTGGATGGCAGTTTGGGTTCCTATCGTGAGGGAAGATTTCACTTTGAATTTGGGAATCCACGGACGCCGCTAAGCTGGCTGAACGCCGTCGTCTCATCGCAGGGCAATAAAATCACCCTGACAACGGATTTAGGCTGGTTGTTTCGCGGGATAAACGTCAACGGCAGGAACCGATGGAGAACGTTTGAGACCCCGTCGGCTTTCGCGAACAAGCCTCCCTGTGAAGATCATGAAGGGGTGATTTGGTATCAAACGTCGAATCGGCATGTGGCGCAGGTTCGGGATGGAAAAGTGACCTGGATGGACGATCCGCCAGGGCTGAAGAATCCGCAGGTTAACGTGCTCCTCAAGGATGACTCCGGGCGAATCTGGGTGGGAACCGACAAAGAAATCGCTGTCTGGGATGGAAAAACGTTTGTAAACATGACGCCCACCAACGGTGAACCGGAGCTGGCGGTTCGTGATGCGGCCATTTGCCCTGACGGGACTTTATGGGTGCGAACCGATAATAAATTAAGAAAGTGTGCGAACCAAACTTGGTTGACCGAGGCGGAAGCGTGGACCGGGCAGTTCGGACCCTCCACCCGCACAGTGGAGATGCTTGGGGATTCGCGTGGGGGGGTATGGGTACGAAATTATGCTGATGGCCTTTGGCATGTTGATGCCAATGGTCATGTGTCACGGGTTGGCATTGATCAAGGTTTGCCCAGCACACTGATTGAGTGCTGGTGCGAAGATCATGAGGGGAACCTCTGGGTGGGCTTGACCGATGGCGGGCTGGCCTGCATCCGCCCGCGTACCTTTCACCCGGTCTGGCCGGCGGCCGATGAGCAGAACCGATCAACACGCTCGGTTTGTGAGGACGCTGAAGGCGCCATGTGGTTCGGCTCGGCAAGACAGGAAGTCGTGCGCTGGCGTGACGGCAAGTTCAGCGCTTTCACCCCGCCCGAACAACCGCTAGCGGGGTTTGAGGCAAGCGTGCTGCCCGACCGTCCGGGACGGTTGTGGGTGGGCACGGCGTGCAACGGTTTATGGCTGCTGGAGAACGGGGTGTTCACCCGGCCATTTCCCTCCGGTGACATTGGCACGGTGGCACGCTGCCTGTATCGTGACCATACGGGGGCGCTGTGGATCGGCAGCGAATTTGGTTTGTTTTGCTGGAACAAAGGCGTGCTTAAAAAGTTCTCGACGGCGGATGGTTATACACCGGCCTATGTGCTATCCTTCGCCGAAGATCAAGCCGGGGGCATCTGGCTGGGCACGGCCAACGGCGAATTGCGCCGGTGGCAGGCGGGGAAATTTGATTCGTTCCGTCCGCTGGATTTTTCCGGCGGCACAAATGCTTTGCGCGCAGGAAACGAACCTGAAAGGGAGCCATTTCCCGGCGCGGGCGCGTTCTTCGGGCGCGAACGTTTTTGGGCGTTGCATTTTGACACCGAAGGAGTGCTGTGGATCGGCTCGCTTGGGGGTGGCCTGTTGCGGTTTAAAGACGGCCACTTCACCCGTTTTACGACGCGGGACGGCCTGCCGAACGAGCATGTCAGCCAGATTTTGGAGGATGATCGCGGCCAGCTTTGGCTGGGCACGCGGGATGGCATTGCGCGGGTGGCCAAACGCGATCTGACCCGCTTTGCGACTGGCGCCAAAGGCCCGGTGAACTTCATCGCCTATGGAAAATATGACGGCCTGCCGACCTCGGAATGTTCCGGCGGCATTCAGCCGGGCTGCTGGAAAAGCCGGGACGGACGGCTGTGGTTCTCCACCGTCAAGGGGCCGGTGTGGGTTGACCCGTCGGTGTTACGTTTCAACCACCTGCCACCTCCGGTGCAACTGGAAGAGGTCCTGGTGGATGGCGAGCGCATGGCCGACGCCCCGGGTGCGCTCACGCAACCCGTTGTGCGGGTACCCAGTCAAATGCGCATCGCGGCAGGCCGTCATCATTTTGAATTTGAATTCACTGCATTGAGCTTCACCTCCCCGGGCAAAGTAAAATTCAGGTGGCGGCTAACAGGTTTGGAAGCCGACTGGGTGGACGGCGGCAGCCGGCACATGGCCAGTTACAGCTTTCTTCCGCCAGGCGACTACCAGTTTGAAGTCCAGGCCTGTAACAATGACGGCATGTGGAACGAAACCGGGGCGGGGGTGCAGCTCACCGTTCTGCCGTATTTCTGGCAGACCTGGTGGTTCAAGCTCATCACCTGCTTGTTTTTAGCCACAGTGTTGTTGGCGGTATATTCTGTCCGCATTACCCGGATGCGGGCGCTCGAAAAACTGCGGCTCAGGATTGCGCGCGATTTGCACGACGAGGTCGGCGCAAATCTGGGCAGCATTTCGCTGCTCTCGCAAATGATGGAGCACACCCCTTCCAGAACTGACGCCGCCCAGGTGCGAAACATCGCGGCGCAGACGATTGACATTCTCCGCGACATCGTCTGGTTCATTGACCCGACCCATGACCGGTTGAGCGACCTGGTCGCCCGCCTGCGCGAAAAATCACGCGTGATGCTGCCCGCGCTGGAGTTTAAATTTGATCAGGTCGGGGATTTTGATTCGACGGCCTTGTCGCTTGCGTTCCGCCGCAACGTGCCGCCGCTGTTCAAGGAAACGCTGCACAATCTGGTTAAGCACTCCCATGCCACCGCGGTGGAGATTTCGGTATGCCGCCAGGACCGGCAATTTCAATTCCGCGTCCATGACAACGGCGTTGGCTTTGATCCGGCGCAAAAACATGCCGGCAACGGGCTGAAGAACATGCGGCGGCGCGCGGCGGAGGTCGGTGGAAATATAAAAATTGAAAGTGGTGTTGGCGGCGGCACCACGGTTACCCTGAGCGTGCCCATCACGCGAACGCGGGATTGGTGGTAAATGAAAAACAGGTTACGGTCACCAAGCTTAAACTGTCGCCGCAATGGAAAACATCACGAAAAACAACAAACCGTCCGGGGCGGGATTTATTGGCCGTCCGCCTGTGAGCGTCTGGCTGATTGAGGACAATCACACCTTTCGCAATACGGTGGCCCGCGTGTTGGGCGGTATTGAGGGGGTCGAATGTTCCCAGCATTTTTCCAACGCCGAAGACGCGCTGGATGCCATGCTGGGCGGCGGCGTCCCGGACGTGATCCTGCTGGATGTGGAACTGCCCGGGCAGGACGGCATCGAGGCAGTGCAAAAAATCAAATCGGTTTCGCCCTCAACCCGGGTCGTCATGCTCACGGTGTTTGACGATCACGAAAAAATCTTCCGGGCCATTTGCGCCGGCGCCTCCGGCTACCTCCTCAAAACCTCGCCGATAGACCGCATTGTTGAATCCATCCACGAGGCGTTGGCGGGGGGGGCGCCCATGACCCCGCGGGTGGCGAGTTCGGTGCTGCAAATGTTTTCTAAAATGGCCCAGCCACGGCAGGATTACGGACTCACTGCCCGGGAGCAGCGAATTCTGGAATTGATCACCCAGGGCCTCATCAAAAAGGAGATTGCGGATAATTTATCCTTGAGCTACCACACGGTGGATACGCATTTGCGCAACATTTACACCAAGCTGCACGTCCACAACCGCAGCGGGGCAGTCGCAAAAGCTCTCAAGGAGCGGCTTTTATAGTCGCGAAACTGAAGTTCTATAAGGGCATTACTTTGCAAGCACAAATGACTTTTAAGTAGTCGCGCGCGGGCGGGCATATTATCCTCAGCGCGTGTGCCACACTGTAAATTCCCGCCCAGGATGCAACTCAAACTTGTTTTGCAGTTTTCGCCGGCGAGTGGGCCAGGCAACAATGTTATGAAATGGGCGTCTGCCCAAATTGTCCACTTTGCTTATGAAGCACTGGCAAAAGCTCATCCTCCAGAGGCCCGATCCCGGACTTCACGCGGACGATCCGGCAATCGCTTAACACGCGCCACGGTGGTCTGGCCGCTGACTGGTGCGGCGATGGCTTGAAGCGTTAGGAATCAATAATGAATAAAGCAGCATCATGGCAAATAAATTAATCGTGTGGTGGCTCGTTATGGGCGTAGTGGCGGTGAATGTCCTTGGTTCCGTTAGCGTCGGGCAGTTGCGCAGCGAGGATCGGAGCAACCCACTGGGCATGGATGAGCCCCGGCCACGACTAAGCTGGATTATCGAATCGGATCGCCGAAACGAAATCCAGACATCCTACCAGGTACTGGTCGCATCCACGGCGGAATCGCTCGCCAGCGACAGGGGCGATCTATGGGACAGCGGCAGGGTATCGTCCGATGAATCGGCGCAGGTGGAATATGCCGGGCAAAAGTTGCAGTCTCAAACCAGGTGTTTCTGGAAAGTGCGCATCTGGGATCGCGATGGCAATCCCTCTGCCTGGAGCCAGCCCGCATCCTGGAGCATGGGGTTGCTTGACCCGGCTGACTGGACTGCCCAGTGGATTAGCGATCCCGTTCTGGCCGACCCGGCAAACCGCCCCCTGACGCCAATCCATTGTTACCGCAGCGAACTCGCCTCCCGTCCCGACGTGGTCAAGTGGATCGTGCTCAATCTCGGCAAGGCCAGGCGGATGGACGCCGTGGATATCATACCCGCGCGTCCCGAAGGCCAGAACAGTGATTTCCGCACCGCGCTGTTCCCGCTTCGCTTCAAGGTGGAGACGGCGGACCATCAGGATTTCAGCGATGCGCGGCTGGTGGTGGACCAGACGGCCAGCGATTTTCCAAACCCGCGTCAAAATTCCTGCCGTTTCCAGTTCGCGGCGCTCACGAACGGTTATGTCCGTCTCACGGTCACCCGCTTGTCGTGTTGGGATGGTCAGGATTTTGGCGTCGCCCTGGGCGGACTTGGCGTCTTTGACGGTTCGCAACCCATCGCCACGGGTGCAGGGGTGGAATGTTCGGATTCCATCGAATCCGACCGCTGGTCGAAAAGCTTTCTGGTGGCCCGCGCGCCGGCAGTGACCCTGGCGGAAGATGCCCCGGCTTTGGCCGCCGGCATGGCCGATACGACGGCAAAGTTTACGGTGTCGCGCGTGCCGATGCTGCGCCGGGAATTTAACCTCGCCAGCAAAGTTCGCCGGGCAACCCTCCATGTCTCGGCGCGAGGTTTCTACGAGGTGCGGATCAACGGCAAACGCGTGGGCGATGAATTGCTCGCGCCGGGCTACACCGACTATGGCACCCGCCTGCAATACCAGACCCATGATGTCACCGATCTCCTCCGTAAAGGCACCAATGCCCTCGGCGCGCTCCTCGGTTACGGCTGGTATGCCGGCCACATGAATCTGTTCGAGATGCGCTGTATTTATGGATACTTTCCCCAATTCCTGGCACAGCTCGATGTGGAACTGACAGACGGGACACGGGTGTGCGTGGGCACAGATGGCCAGTGGCGCAGCACCCTGGACGGACCGGTGCGCTGGTCGGATCTATTGGACGGCGAAGGTTATGATTGTCGTCGGGAAATGCCCGGCTGGGATCAGCCCGGCTTTGACGATCACGCCTGGCAACCGGTCTGGTCGCAACCGCGCGACGGCGTGCCGTTGGTATGGCCGCGCTGCCAGCCGGTGCGCGTCATCAGCGAGCTGCCGCCCGTCGCTGACCAGGAAGTGAAACCGGGCGTCCATGTTTTTGATCTCGGCCAGGAGATCACCGGCTGGTGCCGGTTGAAAGTGGCTGGTCCGGCCGGCACGCATGTGCGTTTGCGCCATGCCGAATTGATCGCGCCGGACGGCAACATTAATGTTGAAAACCTTTGGGGCACGCCACAAGAGGAGGATTACATTCTGGATGGCAAAGGCGAGCGTACGCTGGAACCGCATTTCACCTATCACGGTTTCCGTTACGTGGAATTGACGGGCCTGCCCGGCAAAGTGAAACCCGGCACGCTGGTGGGGGTCAACGTGCGCACCGCGGCAGCAGCGGCGGGCCAGTTTGAATGCTCCAACGAATTGTACAACCGCATCCAGAAGACGGCATTTTGGACCCAGGCCAACCTGCTTTTTGACGTGCCAAACGGCTGTGCAGCCCGGGCCGAGCGCCTGGCTTGGACGGGCGACATCCGGCCGTGTGTGCAGTCGTTGCTGTTTAATTTCGATGCCGCGCCGCTCCTGACCAAATATACCGCCGACTTGCGGGACGACCAGTTGGCCGATGGCCGCTTCACGGATATTTGTCCGCAAGCCCATTTGCGCGGCACCACCACCTGCGTGGGTTCGCCCGGTTGGGCAGACGCCGGCGTCTCCCTCCCTTGGACAGCCTATGTGAATACCGGCAACCGGCGGTTGCTGGCCGACCACTTTGAATCCGCCCGGCGCTGGGTGGACGTCATTTACGCCAGCAATCCGGATATGTTGTGGCGAAACAATCGCGGCATGGACTGGGGCGACTGGCTGAGCGCCGGCACCCCAACCCCGAAAGAAATCGGCGCGACGGCCTTCTTTGCCCGCTCGGCCGATCTCGTGTCGCGCATGGCGCAGGTGCTGGGACGCCCTGCCGAAGCCAAACACTATCAGGCTTTGTTCCAGGGCATCCGGCAGGCGTTTGTTAGACAGTACGTCAACCCGCAGGGAATTATCGGCGGCATTGCTCCTGGAAAACCAGCCATACGAGATGTGACGGGCATCGTCCGTTCCCTCGTAAAAAATGAGCGACTGGCCTTGGTGGTGAACAACGATGTATTTGGTGATCCGGCAACCAATCAAAGAAAAACACTCCATCTTGTTGGTCGCAACGGCGATAAAATGCTGGACTTGGATTTCACAGAAGGTGTCCGGGTTGAACTGTCAGGCCCGGATGGCAAGCCCTTGGAAATCATTTCCGCCACCTACGGATATGACGGTGCCGACCCGGGCGACACGCAGGGCAGTTATGCCCTTGCCCTGCAATTTGGCCTGCTGGACGAACCGTTGCGTTCCCAGGCGGTCAGGCGCCTGGACGAGCTCGTGGCCAGGAATGGCCATCATCCCACGACCGGATTCTGGAGCAGCATCGAGCTGCTGCTGGCCCTGTCCAATTCCGGCTGCCATGCGGACGCTGCCGGGATGTTGAACCAGCGCACGGAGCCTTCGTGGGGCTACATGGCCGACAACAGCACCACCCTGTGGGAAGCATTCAATGCCAACACCCAAAATTTATCCTTGAATCACTGGACGCATAGCGCGATCAGCGAATGGCTCTGGCGGAATGTTGCCGGGTTGAATCCTGACGAGCAGCACCCCGGCTACCAGTCATTCGCAATCCATCCACGCCCGACCAGGGAAGTCTCCTGGTGCCAGGCCAGTTATAATTCCCTGCGGGGCAAAATTGCGAGCCACTGGCAATGTGTGGGAAATAAATTCACTTTGGAAACCACCATCCCCGCCAACACCACGGCTACTGTGTTCATTCCGGCAACTGGTCCGGGGGTGGTGATGGAATCGGGCAAACCAGCGGCGGAGTCAGCGGGTATAACCTTGGTTCGCACTGATCCCGGAGCAGTGGTTTACAAGCTTGGCTCAGGGGTCTATCACTTCGCCTCCTTGACCAGTTTGCCCTAGAGTAGGCACCCGTGCTGGTTCACTGGGGCCGCAGGCGTCATTTTGGAGGCACCAGCAAGGAAGGCGGGGCCGGCGGCAGGGATGCTCCGGAGCCTGGTTGATTATTTTCTGCTAAAGCTTCCGGCATTATCAACCGTTACCTTCATCATAGTTGATAATAGCGTGGCGGTAATGGCGCGGGTTGGGATATGGAGGGCTTTGGAAAAGGACCCGGCAATCTGCCTATCTCATTAATAACTGCTGCGCCAGCCCTTGCTTGTCGCTTATGGGTGACAATCAAATCAATCAATCAATATGTGCGACGGCAACAAAAAGATGTGCGTCTGGCCAAAAATTATGTAGGTTACAACCAACAATTCAATGGGACATTTTAGTTATGACGAGGGATCTTGGCATGAAAGTGAAAATACTGCTGGTGGATGATCATCCGATGTTGCGTCACGGGATGAGCCAGGCGATGGCGGAACAACCCAATCTCGCACTGGTGAGCGAGATTTCCAACGCGTCGGAAGCGCTGAAATTGGCGGAGGAATTAAAGCCGGACTTGATTGTGATGGACCTCCACCTGCCCGACTTGAGCGGGATTGAAGCGACCCGGAAAATTCTCCACGTCCAACCGGCAATCAAAATCATCATATTCTCCAGCAGTGCCACCCGTTCGGAGGTTGATAAAGCCCTGCAAGCCGGGGCCAGCGGGTATGTTTTGAAAAGTGGCGAGGTGGCGGAACTTTTTCACGCCATTGACAGGGTGATGGCGGGCAAGCTGTATTTAAGCCCGGAGGTGGCACAAGCTGTCCTGGAACATTATCGGAACAGCCTCCGTGAGGAGTTTGAACAGTCCCAGCCGTTATTATCGAAGCGCGAAAAGCACTTGCTTCGGTTTGTTGCCGAAGGCCGGCGGAACAAGGAAATTGCCGCTCAATTTGCCATCAGCATCAAGACGGTCGAAGCCAGCCGCTCGCGCCTGATGAAGAAACTGGGGTGTTCCAGTTCGGCGGAGCTGGTGCGCTATGCGATTCGCGAAGGGATTGTCGCGGCTTGAATTTGGATGCTGGGATGACCGCACAGGCGGGCGGCCGGGGGTTTCCCCGGAAACCGGCAGGGTTTTCACCCGCTCAAGTGGTTCTCTTCCCGTCCGATTTAAGAACATGAAATGCGGAAAATCATTTGTTGAAAAGAGGAGGTTCAAATCCTTCCAAATTACCTGCCGGGAATGAGATGAACCCTGCCAGCCGAATCCTGGTGGTCGAGGATGACCCAATCAGCCGCAGTTTTCTTCAATTCGCCCTGAGGAAACAGGGCTACGATGTGGCCGCCGCCGAGAACGCGACGGACGCCTGGGGAGCATTGTCGCCAGCCGACATCCGCACTTTCGACTGCGTGCTCACCGACTATCGCATGCCCGACAACACCGGTTTGGAACTGCTGTCCTGGATACAGCAACGCGATCCGAGTCTGGCCACCATCATCATCACGGCGGAAGGCGAAAAGCACCTCGTCACCGAATCTCTACGCGGAGGCGCCACCGATTTTTTGGACAAGCCGGTGGCCCTCGAAAAGCTGCACTCCGCCGTGGCGGCGGCGATCCGGCGCACGCATCGGCAGCGCCACCTGGATGAGTCCGAAGCGGCGGTCAAGACGCTTGGGCGCGCTCAGGAACGGATGCTGGGTACGGAACCTGGCGGCGGCCCGGTGCGGGTGGAGGTTTGTTTTCATCCCAAGCACGAAGCCGGCGGGGATTTTTTCAGCCGGTTTCAGCCCACGGCGGATCACTTCGGCTGCCTGCTGACCGATGTTTCGGGGCACGATCTGCAGGCCGCATTTATTTCGGCTTATTTTCAAGGCATTGTCCGGGGCATGTTGGAACGCGCGGCCCCCATGACGGAAATATTTGCCACCTTCAACCGGCTGCTGCTGGAAGAATGGAATCAACTTGGCGCGGCCAGCGGCGAGCCGGCGGGCATCAAGGCCTCGGTCGCAGCTTGTGCCATCACAATTGATGCAGTTGCTCAAACCGCGACGGTGCTGGCTCATGGCATGCCCGCGCCGATCTATTGGCTGCCGGATGGCGACGCCAGGGTCGTGGGCGAAAACGGTGGTTTTCCGCTGGGCTGGTTTTCGGAATTAATTTTTCAGAATGTGGTCCAGACCGTCGCCGGCGGTGGCGCGTTCTGTTTGTGGACGGATGGTCTGGAACAGGTGGCGCAGGAAAATGGGGTCAGCGAATTGAGCCTGGCCTGTGCCTTGCAAGCCGCCAAAGGCCGCAGCCAGCGGCTGGCGGAAATTGACTCCGCCGCGGATGATATTTTGCTGGCGGACGTCTGGCTTTCACCAGCGCACTTAATGGGGGAGGCCTTTCGCCCTTTGCTGCTGGAACAATATTATGGCGGACAGTGCGGCGAAATTGACCAGCTCCAGGCCTATTGGCGGCGCAGTTTGCTGCTGGCGATGCCGGAGCTGCCGGAGTCCCGGCAGCATGATGTTTTGCTGGCCGCCCGTGAAGCCCTGCTCAACGCCTTGAAACACGGTTGCGGTGAATCGCCCGCCCGGCTGGCCAGTTTTCAAATTGCCGGTTGTTCCAGCCGCCGAACCCTGCGGGTGCGGGTGAACGATTCCGGCCCGGGACATCACTTTGATCTCGCCCACCACCAAAAACTTGCCGCCGAGGAACTGCTGACCGAACACCGCGGGCTGATCCTAATAAACCAGCTCTCCAGCCGGGTGGATTTTAAACGCAACGGCGCGGGTGTTACGATGGATTTTTCCTGGTGAGCCACCGCACAAACCTCCAACTCCACTTATATTACTCATGAATTCACACCCGAACTCTGGTGAAGAAACCCTGACGCTGTGCGTGCCTGGCGACCTGATCAGCACCAATGTCGAAACCTTCCGAACTGAAGCCGACAGCCTGTTCGGAACCGCCGCCGGCACGCCGCCCAAATGGCACCGCTTCATCCTGGATCTCACCGCCGCCAAGATGGTGGATTCGGCGGGACTGAATCTGGTGGTCTCCCTGCTGAAGCGCGTCCAATCGCAGGGCGCCAAAATGCAGATCACCTATTCCAGTCCCAATATCTTGCGGACGTTCACCTTTACCCGCCTCGATAAACACGTTGAACTGGTAAAGGCGTAACCCCATGACCAGGTGAGGGTTTACCCACAGATGGCAGCGGGTTTTCATATCATCAAGCGGGCGGCGGTTAAGCCGATGATTTAGTGTGAACCGTTGGTTATTCAAATGGACGGGGGGGGGATTTCCTGCTCTTCCACGGGTGCTTCGACATGGGAAACGACGCCGGTCGTCTGAGCTACGAACGCTGTTTGCCCAGCTCGGAGACGCCCGCCGTGGTCTCCAGCACGCTTCGGGCGAACTGGAGGCACAATTTCTGGCCACAAGTTCGGAACTGGAAACTTTGGCGGGTTATGGCGATCAGTTTGTCAAACAAGTCCAAAAACTGGTGGGTTTGGCGACCGGCAAGGAATGCCACGGCACAGTATTTTCAGATGCCATCCAGTTGATCGAACGCTCGACGCAGTTCCTGGCCGGGTGCCAGACCAAAACGGATGAAATGCTGGGTTTGTTGCAGAACTACAAAGTCCAGGTCGAACAATTGCTCGGGGTCGAAGCCGAACTGCAACGCACCATGCTGCCGCTCCAGTTCGTGCAAATCCTTTTCCGCGTGGAATCCGCCCAACTCAATCCGGAAATCCAGCAAATGTTTGGCAGTTTGACCCAGGAAATTGAGGGGCTACATGGCCAGGTGCGCGAGATTTTCGGCACCAAATTCAAACAGTTGGAGCAGACGCAGGCGACCATCGGGCAGGTGATTGGACAATTGGCCCGGCAATCCCAGTCGCTCCAGCAAGTCATGGCCAACCAGAAGGTGCAGATCGAATCCTCGCTGGAACTGATGAAGAAAGAAATGATTTCCAATGCGGAGCGGGATTCACACCTTGGGCAACTGAGCAAGGACATGGCCCGTGAAGTCGGGCAAATCGTAATGGGGCTGCAATTTCAGGACATCATCAGCCAGAAGCTTCAACACGTAAACGGGGCCATGCCAGTCATTGAAGCCAAGTTTGCCGACTTTAATGCCGCAGCGAACCTGACCGCCACCTGTGAGCCGCTGCAGTTTTTGCAACAGTCCTGCCGCTTGGAAGCCGGCCAGGTCCTGGCCGCCCAAGCCGAACTGGCTAAAGCAGAAACAGCCATTCAGGGAGGGATTCAAAAAGTGCTGTCACATTTGAAGGAGATGGATTCGCATTCCATGTCCCTTCAGGAATTCAAGCTGCTTACCACCTCCTTTGACGGCATGGTGCAGGTGCTGGTGGAAATGATTGAGGAAGTCCGCCGCCTGGTTGCCGCCACGGTGGCCAGCGCGACGGAAGCCTTCGAAATGCTGCAGCCATTGGGCACCCTGGCGTCGGATTTGACGCTCGTGGTTCACGACATATCCGCGCGGATTCATTTGATCGGCTTGAACGCCCAGGTTCAGGCGGCGCGCGCGGCACAAGATAATCTGGGCACGGCCCTCGAAGTGCTTTCAGCGCGCACCAGCGAGATCTCCACCGAGACCAATCGCATCAGCCAACAGGCGGCGGCCCAACTGGATGCCGTGATCGCCGGCCTGGCCGGAACGGTGGCGGCCTTCGGACAGCTTCGCTCCGATGGACTGACGCAGCAAAACCTGTTGGATCAGCGGGGATGCGCGGAGGAAAAGCAGTTGCACGCCTTTCGCGACAACGCCTTGGAGACGTTGCAGACCATTGGCACTTTAGTGGACAAGATCAAGGAACAAGCCCAGCGGGCGTTGGCCACCGTCAAGTTTGACGATTTTCACCAGGTCACCCTTCCAGCGCTGCAAACTTCCCTGGAGGCGATTGCCGACGCGGCAGAACGATGGCTCCGGTCACAATGTTGTGGTGCCGCCAAAACCAGCTTGATCGAAAGCTTTCAGCGCGATTACACGATGGCTTCGGAACGCAAGGTCTTTGCCGAGGTGACCTCCGGCAATCCGTCGCTGCCGCCGTTGCTTGTCAGCCCCCAGCAAAACGCCGACCCGGACCAGTTGTTCGTTAATTTGCCAACCAACCCGGACGTCAAGCTCCTGTCGCCCGGAGAGCCGGAATCACAAACTGTTCCCCTGCCGGAAGAAAGCGCCCCGGCTGGCGGCGCCGGGTTGGGAGCCAACGCGGAATTGTTTTGAGGAAACCCCGGTTATGAATCAAGCCACCGCCGCCCAACTAAATTGATTATGTTGAATCCCTCGGACTTTAAACGAGCCATCCAGGCGGTTGACGCCCTCGGCGCCACGCCCACCGTGCTGGTCAAGGCGGCGGAGCTGGCCAAAGACCCAAACACGGATCTCGATGCCATTGGTGAGTTGCTGCGCAATGACGGGCCGCTGGCGGCCGACATCATCCGGATCAGCAACAGCCCCTACTATGCGCCAGCGACCTTCCACAGCAACCTGACGGCGGCGATCAACTACATTGGCGTGCGGGAAGTGATTCGGGTGGTCAACCTTTGCCTCGCCCAACAGCTCTTTGCACGGGATCTACCCAGTTATGGAATCTCGGCCTCTGACTATTGGAGCCATTCCGTGGCTGCTGCACTGGTGATGGAGGCTTTGGCCGGTCACGCAGGGCTGAATCAAGACGACGCCTACACGGTGGGAATCCTGCACGCCATCGGACGTGTTTTCATCAACCGCGTCATCGAAGAACAGCGTTTCACCATCTATTGGGACGGCCAACAGCCGATTCAGGACTGGGAACGTTCTGCCGTCGGGTTCGATTACGCCGAAGCTGGCGCCATGCTCCTGGAACACTGGCGCTTTCCAAAAACGACCTGCAATACGATCCGCTGGCAACTCACCCCCGGCAAACCCGGGGAACCGGTCTCCATGATTGGCCTGTTGCAGTTTACCCAGCGGTTGCTCGCGCTGACGGGTTTTAAGTTTGAAAACACAGACTGGCAGCCGCCCGGGGCGGATCCATTTGCCCAGGCACTGGAACTCACCCCGGATTCAATCAGCCATTTGATTTCGATCTGTCGGGATGAATTTCAACGCATCCTTCAGTCGGTGGACTTGAGTTGACAATTTTGAACTGTTTTTAAAAGTGTTATGGGAAGAACAATTATTACCGTTGATGATGCGGCAACCATTCGGAAAATGGTTGCCTTCACGCTCCGCGGCGCCGGCCATGAAGTGCTTGAAGCCCAGGATGGCGTCATCGCGCTCAATGTGCTGCAATCGCGCGCCGTGGATCTGGTGATCACCGACGTCAACATGCCGAACATGAACGGCATTGAATTGACGCGCCGGTTGCGGACGCTGCCGAGCTTTCACCGCACCCCGGTGCTCCTGCTCACCACCGAATCTGATCCCGCCAAAAAGGCCGAGGGCCGCGCCGCCGGGGCCACCGGCTGGATCGTCAAGCCTTTCAGCCAGGAACAACTGCTGGCCATCGTGGCCAAATTATTACCCGGCTGATCCACCCACCAATTATGAACGACAACCTGCAACAGCAACTCATCAAAGACCTGCTCATCGAGAGCTTCGAAGGGCTGGACAATTTTGACCGCGAGATGCTCGCCCTGGAAAAGGGCGAAGGCAATGCCGAAACGCTCAATATTGTTTTTCGCATTATTCATACGATCAAAGGGAGCAGCGGCTGCATTGGCTTGAATAAAATTGAGTCCGTGGCGCACGTCGGCGAGAGCCTGTTGAGCCTGTTGCGCGATGGCAAACTCGCCTTCAATCCGGCGATGATCAGCGCCCTGCTCGAATACTCGGACGCCCTCAAGGAAATGTTCCGCTCGCTCGAACAAACCGGCCAACAGGGCGGGGCGGATTATTCGGCATTGTTGCAGAAGCTACAGTCGCTCCAGACCGGCAATCCAGTTGAAACCAAACCGGCGGCGACCTACGGTTTATTTGAGGAAGAACCGGCAGCGCCATTGGCGCCCCAGCCTTCGCCGACAGTCGTGCCAGAGCCGCTGCCCGCCAGGGTTCCCCACATCGAGAAGGTTAATGCGCCGGAAAAAGCCGCGGCGGAGAAGGAAGTTGCTGCCCGTCCGGCCACGTCAGTCTCGGACACGGCCATCCGCGTGGATGTCGGACAATTGGACAAGTTGATGAACCTGGTAGGCGAACTGGTGCTCGCGCGCAATCAGATTGTGCAGTTCACCGCCCAAGCGCAGGAACCGACGCTGCTCAACGCCGCCCAGCGCATTAACACCATCACCACCGAACTGCAGGAAAGCGTAATGAAGACGCGCATGCAGCCTATTGGCAATGTCTGGGCGAAATTCCCGCGGATCGTGCATGACATGGCGCAGGACCTGGGCAAACAGGTGGAACTCGTAATGGAAGGCAAGGAAACCGATCTTGACCGGACGATCATCGAGGCCATCAAGGACCCACTGACTCATCTGATCCGCAATGCAGTTGACCACGGCATTGAAACGCCGGAGACGCGCCGGGCTGCCGGCAAACCAGACCGGGGCACGCTCACCCTGCGCGCGTATCACGAAGGCGGCCAGGTAAACATCGAGATTCTCGACAATGGCCGCGGCATCAACATTCCCAAGGTCAAGGAAAAGGCCGTGCAACGCTCTTTGGTAACGCCCGATCAAGCCGCCGTGATGAGCGACCGCGAGGTGTTCAATCTAATTTTTCTGCCCGGCTTCTCCACCGCCGAAAAAGTGACCAATGTCTCCGGTCGCGGGGTGGGCATGGACGTGGTGAAGACCAACATCGAGAAAATCGGCGGCTCGGTGGACGTGTTGAGCGAGGCAGGACAGGGCACCACCCTCAAAATCAAAATTCCCCTGACCCTGGCCATCATTCCCGCCTTGATCGTGACGAGCGGCGCCGAACGTTTCGCCATTCCTCAGGTCAGTCTGCTGGAACTGGTGCGGCTGGAAGCCGAACAGGCCCGCAAAGGAATTGAGATGCTTTACGGCGCGCCCATTTACCGGCTGCGCGGCCAGTTGCTGCCTCTGGCCTACTTAAACCGGGAACTGAAACTGGAGTCGCCCGCCACCACTTCAGCGAGTGTTCCGGCCAACGACGCGGTCGTGAACATTGTCGTGCTGCAGGCAGACGGGCGGCAGTTCGGCATGGTCGTTGATGAAATCAATGATACCGAGGAAATCGTCGTCAAACCCCTGGGCAAGCAACTCAAGAGCATCACCTGTTTTGCCGGCGCCACGATCATGGGCGACGGCAAGGTCGCCTTGATCCTCGACGTGATGGGCCTCGCGCAACATGCCAACGTGATCGCCGAAGTGCGTGACCGCGCCGTGACCGGCAAAGCCAAAGCCGCCGAAAAAGTGGACGAGCGCCAAACCTTGCTGTTGTTCAATGCCGGCCAGAATGCACGCATGGCCATTCCGCTTTCAATGGTCGCCCGGCTCGAAGAATTTCCCCGCTCGCAAGTCGAACATTCCGGCAACCAGGAGGTGGTCCAATATCGCGGACAAATTCTGCCGCTCATCCAAATTGCGAACTACCTGCCCAACGCGTCCGCCACGCCCATGCAGGCTGATCCCGTGCAGGTGGTGGTTTATTCCGAAGCCGGCCGCAGCGTCGGCCTGGTGGTCGGCAAGATCAACGACATCGTGCATGAGGTGCTCACTGTCAAACGCAACAGCAGCCGCGACGGCATTCTTGGCTCGGCGGTCGTCCAGGACAAAGTCACCGACCTCCTGGACGTCATCGGCATCATCCACGCGGCGGACCCGACTTTCTACGAAGAAACCAGGAAAATTTGAAAGACCATCTCATGACCAACACCAAACAGTTTTGCACCTTTTTTGTCAACGGCCTGTTCTTCGGCGTCGAAGTGCTGAAAGTTCAGGAAGTCATCCGCTACCAGGGCATGACCCGCGTGCCGCTGGCGCCGGCCACGATCCAGGGCCTGATTAATCTGCGCGGGCAGATCGTCACCGCCATTGACCTGCGCCGCCGCCTCGAACTTCCGCCGCGGGACGATGAGCAACTGCCGATGAATGTCGTCGTGCGCAGTGACGACGGCGCGGTAAGCCTGTTGGTGGATGAGATCGGCGACGTCGTGGAAATCCAGGACGACATTTACGAGCATCCCCCGGAAACGCTGAAAGGCGTGGCGCGCGAACTGGTTCAAGGTGTCTATAAGCTAAAGGAACGGCTGCTGCTCATCCTCGACACCGAAAAAACGGTCACGCTCGGCAACGCGGGCAACCGAACCTAAAAAAACAGCTTGATCCAACCATCACGCACCCAACCACTGACAACAATAAAAACACTACCGTCCACATTCAACGCACCACAACAACACACTTACCAAATAAATAACATATGAAACTGAATACTCCAACACTGCCCCGCGCAAAAACCAACGGCTCACGCCAAATCCATGTCAAGAATGGCGCCAACGGCCATGGCAAAGTCAGCGGCTCCGCCATCAACAACGCTGAATTGGTGGAACTGCGCGGCCAGCTTGCCGCCATCAACAAGGCCCAGGCAGTCATTGAAGTTGACCTGGCCGGCATGGTGCTCAATGCCAACGAGAATTTCCTTTCGCTATTGGGCTACACGCTGGAAGAAATCAAAGGCCGCCACCACGGCATGTTTGTTGACCCGATTTATCGCGAAGGCGCCGCTTACAAGCAATTCTGGCAGAACCTCAACGATGGGAAGTTTCAAGCGGCCGAGTTCAAGCGCATTGGCAAAGGCGGCAAGGAAGTCTGGATTCAAGCCAGCTACAATCCGATTTTTGACGAACAAGGCAGGCCGTTCAAGGTTGTCAAGTACGCCACAGACGTCACCGCTGCAAAACTTAAAAACGCTGATTATCAAGGCCAGATCTCTGCCATCAGCAAGGTGCAGACAATCATTGAATTTGATTTGGACGGCACCATCATCAATGCCAATGATAATTACCTCCAGATGTTCGGCTACAAACTTGAGGATCTCAAAGGACGCCATCACAGCATGACCGTAGATCCCGCTCTGCGTGATACTGCTGAATATAAGCAGTTCTGGCGTGAGCTTGGTGATGGCAAGTCTCATTCAGCAGAAGGCAGGCGCATAACCAAGGACGGAAAACTGATTTGGCTGCAGGGGAGCTATAATCCCATACTTGATCTAAACGGCAAACCGTTCAAGATCGTGGCCTTCGCCACCAACATTACGGGGCGCAAACGCAGCGAAGAAGCCATCAGCATGGTGCAGGCCATCATCGAATTCAGCCTGGATGGCAATGTGATAACGGCCAACGATAATTTTCTCAAGACCATGGGTTACACGCTGGAGGAAGTGAAAGGCCGGCACCACAGTCTTTTTATTGATCCCGCCTACCGTGAGACGGCTGAATACCGGCAGTTCTGGCGCGATCTCAATGACGGCAAATTCCAGGCCGCCGATTACAAGCGCATCGCCAAGGGTGGCCGCGAGGTCTGGCTCCAGGCGATTTACAATCCTATTTTTGACGCCGACGGCAAGCCTTACAAGGTGGTCAAAAATGCCTCGGACATCACTGGCCGCAAGAAAGCCGAAGAGGCGCTCAAGGTGACCATCAATGCCGTCAATCAAAACGCCCAGGCGCTCGCTTCATCCTCAGAAGAATTGACCGCCGTCAGCCAGCAAATGAGTTCAAATTCCGAGGAAACCGCCACTCAATCCAACGTGGTGGCGGCCGCTTCCGAGCAGGTCAGCAAAAATGTGGCCACCGTGGCCACCAGCGCCGAGGAGATGAGCGCCAGCGCCAAAGAAATCGCCAAAAATGCCACCGAGGCGGCCAAAGTGGCCACCCAGGCCGTCAAAGTTGCCTCCGACACCAACAAAACGGTGGCCAAGCTTGGCGACAGCAGCATCGAGATCGGCAAGGTCATCAAGGTGATCACCAGCATTGCCCAGCAGACCAACCTGCTGGCCTTGAACGCCACCATTGAAGCGGCGCGCGCCGGCGAGGCCGGCAAAGGCTTCGCGGTCGTGGCCAATGAAGTCAAGGAACTGGCCAAACAAACCGCCGCCGCCACCGAAGACATCAGCGGCAAAATTGAGGCCATCCAGACCGATACCAAGGCCGCCGTGACTGCCATTGACCAGATCGGCAAAATCATCAACCAGATTAATGACATCCAAAATACCATTGCCAGCGCGGTGGAGGAACAGACCGCCACCACCAACGAGATTGCCCGCAACGCCAACGAAGCCGCGCAGGGCAGCACGGAAATCTCCAAGAACATTGCGAATGTCTCTCTGGCTGCGAAGAACACCACTCAGGGCGCCAACAACACCCTGACCGCTGCCACGGAACTGGCCAAGCTCGCCGCCGACCTCAAACGCGTCGTCGAACAGCAAAAACTGTAAAACGGCGACCGCCAAAGTCCGGGGTGCGCCGCCCAGGCGCGCCCCGCTTATTGACCATGCAACTTAGTGCCAATCGCCAGGCGTTCAAGGTTGCTTTGATCTATGTCGTCGCCGCCGGATTCTGGGAGACGTGCTCCGACACGTTGCTGGAAAGATTCGTCAGCACCCCAGCTGCATGCATTTACGCAGACATGGTCAAGGACTGTGCCTTCGTGATTTTGACGGGCGGGTTCTTGTATCAAGTCCTGGGTCGTTTGCTGCTGAAATGGGATGCGGCGGTGAAGGGACGCCTTTCGGCCGAAGCCGCGATCATGGAACACGAGCGTGAACGCCGCCTGATGGTGGAGGCTTCGCCCAACAGCATTTTCATCATCCAACAAAAACGGTTCGTGCTGCTCAACGGGGCCGCGCTCAAGTTGTTTGGCGCGACGCGGCGCGAGGAATTGCTCGGTCGGGACGTTTTTGACTTCATCCACAAGGATTGTCATGACCTCATCCGGGCCCGTCTCGCGCAGGCGGCGCAAGCCGAGCAGCCGCAGCCTTTGCTGGAACAAACCCTGCTGCGACTCGACGGTTCCATGGTGGAGGCGGAAGCCACTTCGACCCGTTTTCAATTTCAGGGCGGACCGGCGGTGCTGGTGGAAGTGCGCGACCTGACCTGGCGCATGCGGTCGGAACTGGAATTGCGAAAGCTCTCGCGGGCGGTGGAGCAGTCTCCCGCAACCGTTGTCATCACCGACTTCCGGGGCAACATCGAGTATGTCAATCCGAAGTTCGTGGAAGTTACGGGCTACAGCGTGGCGGAGGCGCTGGGCCAAAATCCACGCCTCCTCAAATCAGGCCAGCATGATGACGACTTCTACAAAGCCATGTGGGACACGCTCCTGCAAGGCAAAGTCTGGCAGGGGGAAATTTGCAACCGGAAGAAAAACGGCGAGCTCTGCTGGGAATCGGCCAGCATCGCCCCGGTCAGGGATGATCACGGCAGGACCACTCATTTTGTAGGCATCAAAGATGACATTACTGAGCGCAAGCGGGCGGGAGCGCAGTTGGTCGCGGCCCAGAAACAACTGGTGGAAAGCGGGCGCCAGCAAAAAGCGATCCTGGACAATATTCCCGATCCCGCCTGGCTGAGGGATCGCGACGGGCATTTTCTCATCGTAAACCGTGCGTGGTGCGAATTTGCCGGACTGAGAGCAACCGACGTGATTGGCAAGACCGTGTTTGAGATTGCGGAAATGTATGCGGCAGCGACAGGCACGGAACTTCAAGCAGGGCCGGCCGCCGTAGCCAGGGAACTTCAGGCGGAGGACGAAGAATTGATGGCTTCAGGCAAGCCTTCACAACGCGAAATCAAATTGAACCTGTTCCATCATGGCGCGGTCTGGTTTGAAATTTTTAAGACGGCGCTAAAGGATGAGGCCGGAACCATTTATGGCATGGCCGGCATTGCGCGCGACATCACGGCACGCAAGCAGGCGGAAGAGGAACTGCAGCGGAAGACGGCTTTCCTGGAAGCCCAGGTGAATTCTTCCATTGACGGAATTTTGGTCGTGGACGAGCGAGGCAGGAAGACGCTCCAAAATCAGCGGTTTACCGACCTGATGAAGATTCCACAGTCCATCGCTGACAGTGAAGATGACGAACCGCAACGCCAATGGGTCTGTCAAATGTCCAAAAATCCCGAACAGTTTACCCAAAGGATTCTCCACCTGAATTCCCATCCGGACGAAATCAGCCGAAGTGAGATCGAAATGAAAGATGGGACAATCCTGGACGGTTACTCGGCGCCCTTGATCGGGAAAGACGGCAAATACTACGGCCGGGTGTGGATCCTCCGCGACATCACCGAACGTAAACGGATTGAAGCAAGTTTGCGCGAGAGCGAACAGCGTTATCGCCAGTTGTTCGAGCTGGAATCTGATGCCGTCTTTCTGGCAGACCAGGAAACCCATCAGATTTTGGATGTCAACCAGTCCGCCCAACGGCTTTATGGTTACCACCGGGAAGAGTTTATTCAACTCCATCTGGAGGATGTTTCCGCGGAGCCAGCAACATCGCGATTGTCAATCAACAACAACGACAGCTATATTCCTTTTCGGTGGCATCGCAAGAAGAACGGCGAACGGTTTGTGGTGGAAATCACGGCCAGCAACTTTGAGCGTCAAGGGCGGATTCTGAAGTTGAGCGCGGTGCGGGACATCACCACCCGCAAGCTGGCGGAAGAACAATTGCGTGAGAGCGAGGAGAAATTCCGCCAACTGGCAACCCATGTCTCGGATGTTTTCTGGATCACTTCCCCGGACCTGCAACAAATACAGTATGTCAGCCCGGCCTATGAACGGATTTGGGGGCGTCCCACGGAGAGCTTTTATGCCCATCCTTGCCAATGGCATGAGGCCATCCTGCCAGAGGAGCGCGAGCGCGTCCTTGCCATTTTGGGCACCCTCAAGAATGGCGCGTCAGAAATCAGCACGGAATACCCCATTGCCCAGCCGGATGGCACCGTCCGCTGGATTTATAACCGCGGTTTTCAGGTTCGGGATGCCGCCGGCCACCTCGTTCGCCTCGCGGGCATCGCCAGCGATGTCACCGAGCGCAAGCTGGTAACCAGGCAGTTGCTGCTCGCCAAGGAGGCAGCCGATTCGGCCAACCGTGCCAAGAGCGAATTTCTGGCGATGATGAGCCATGAAATCCGCACTCCGATGAACGGCTTGATCGGCTTCACCGATTTGCTGCTGGGGACGCCGCTGTCGGAGGAACAACAGGAATTTGTCCAAACCATTCAGTGTTCGGGACGGGTGCTGCTCAATTTGATCAACGACATTCTCGACTTTTCCAAAATTGAGGCCGGCAAACTGACCCTGGAAGCGATTCAGTTTGATCCGGCGCAGGTGGTGCGGGAAGTGGCCGGGCTGCTCGCCGTCCAGGCGCAGCAAAAAAAACTGGCCTTCTTTGCTCATTGCGATCCTTCCTTCCCGCCGTTGTTCGGGGACCCGGCCCGCGTACGCCAGGTGCTGTTGAACCTGGCGGGCAATGCCATCAAGTTCACCAAGCAAGGCGGCGTCACCATCAAAATGCAACCGCATCGCACCCATTCAGATTTTTTGTGGTGCGAAATTACCGACACCGGCATAGGCATCCCCGCGGAAAAACAATCCAGGCTCTTTCAACTGTTCTCCCAGGCCGATTCGTCAACCATGCGCCGGTTTGGCGGGACCGGACTGGGGCTGGCAATTTCCAAACGGCTGGTGGAATTGATGGGGGGAGAAATTGGGATGTTCAGTGAGGCAAACAAAGGCTCCACTTTCTGGTTCACCTTGCCGATAAGGATACACGCGTCTGATGTGGTTCCTGGCATTGCCCCGGCGACTCTGGTCGCCACCCGGCGGGAAGCCGACGCGAAATCGCTCCCGCAGCCGCCAGCCGAACTGCGCGTCTTGCTGGCCGAAGACGATGCCACCAGCCAGTTGCTGGCGGTACATCTGTTGGAACAGCTCCATTGTCAAGTCGAGGTGGCTGCCAACGGGCGCGAAGTCATCGCGCGGGCGGTCCAAGCGCGTTACGATTTGATTTTGATGGATTGCCTGATGCCGGAAATAGATGGCCTGGAAGCCACCAGGCAAATTCGGCGCGCCGAAAATGGAACCGGACGCGTGCCGATCATTGCCTTCACTGCCAGCGTGATGGCTGGCTATTGGGAGAAGTGTCAAGCCGCCGGCATGGATGATTTCATCGAGAAACCAATCCACGGAGAGAAACTGGAGGAAGTCCTGCATAAATGGGTTCCCGCTGCCGGAAATGCCCGGTCATGAAAAAAAACCTGTAAAAAAGTGTTATGAAAATGCTGATTGTTGATGATTCAAAACCTATGCGAACCTTTCTGTCGTCCATCGCCCAAGAATTGTCTTTCGGCACGGCCGAAGCCGTGGACGGCCGCTCGGCGCTCGATCTGCTCGTCCGAAATGATCCCCGCGAGCCGTTCGATGTCGCGCTGGTGGATTGGGATATGCCGCGTATGAACGGACTGGAATTTGTCCAGGCCGTGCGCCGCAACCAGGACTTCGCGGGGCTGAAAATCCTGATGGTGACGACGTTCAATTCAACAGAGCGGGTCGCCGAGGCGCTCCAAACCGGCGCGAATGATTTTTTAATGAAACCTGCAACCAAGGAGATGCTGGCCGACAAACTGCAAATCCTGGGAGTAATTGACTAAATACAACAAACACTGCGTAAGCTAATGCCAAAAATCCGAGTCCTGGTGGTAGATGATGCTGTGGTAGTCCGCAAGCTGATTACGGAGACATTGCGCCAGGACCCGGAGTTGGAAGTAGTGGGCATTGCGGCCAACGGTAAAATTGCCCTGCAAAAAATCCCCCAGGTAAATCCCGACATCCTGACGCTCGATGTGGAAATGCCTGAACTGGATGGGCTGGCCACACTGCGCGAAGTGCGGAAGCTGTATCCCAAACTGCCGGTCATCATGTTCAGCACATTGACGCAAAAAGGAGCAACCGCCACACTGGATGCGCTTTCGCTGGGCGCCAATGATTATGTCACCAAGCCGGCCAACGTCGGCAGCGTCACCGAGGCCATGCAGCGGCTGAAGCTGGAACTGATCCCCAAGATCAAAGTTCATTGCCGACAACTCCTCCTTACCGGGGACGTGTGCGAAAGCACGAACACCCCCAGCCGTCTGGCCCCGTACACCCCCTCTTTCCCGCCACGATCCGGACCTATCGAAATGGTTTGTCTCGGCACCTCCACCGGCGGACCAAATGCCCTGGCGGAAGTGTTTCTAAGTCTGCCGGCGGATTTTCCAGTGCCCATTGTCATTGTACAACATATGCCGCCATTGTTTACCGCCATGCTAGCGGAACGTTTGACCGCCCATTCTCAGGTGCCGTGTCATGAGGGCGCCGATGGTCAGGTGATTGAGCGCGGTCACGCCTACATTGCACCAGGCGGCCGGCACATGGAAGTACAGCGCCCGGGAATACGGCCCGTGCTGCGTCTGCACGACGGGCCGCCGGAAAACTCGTGCCGGCCAGCCGTGGATGTGCTGTTTCGCAGTGTGGCGGCGGTCTATGGCGGAGCCGTCCTGGGCGTGGTGATGACCGGCATGGGACGGGACGGATTACGCGGGTGTGAAATCCTCCACGAAAATCGCGGTCACATCGTGGTGCAGGACGAAGCGACAAGCGTCGTTTGGAGCATGCCCGGCTGCGTGGCGAAGGCCGGGTATGCGGACAAAATCGTTCCCCTCAATCAAATTGCGGGCGAAATTAGCCGCCGCGTGCGTGAAAGCCGCGTCCCAATGCGGCCCCAGTTGAAAATTTGAAGGACAATCCTCATGGCCATTTCCAAAGATGATTTCGAGTACGTCAGCCGGCTCGCCCATAGCGAGTCCGCCCTCGTGATTGAGCCGGGTAAGGAGTATCTGGTCGAGACTCGTTTGAGCCCCCTGGCCCAGCGGGAAGGATTCGACTCTCTGGCCGACTTCGTCCGAAACCTGCGCAGCGAGATCAAAATAAACGGGCTGCATCACAAGGCCATTGACGCACTGACAACCAATGAAACGCTGTTTTTCCGGGATTTCCACCCTTTCGAGGCATTGCGCCGCTCCATCCTGCCGGCCGTGCTGGAACAGCGCGCGGCGGCGCGGCGGCTGACCATCTGGTCCGCCGCCTGTTCCACCGGCCAGGAGCCGTATAGTCTGGCGATGCTGCTGCTTGAACATTTTCCTCAATTGGCTGATTGGACGGTTTCGATTCTGGCCACCGATTTGTCACCGACGGTTCTAAAGCGCGCCAAGAAAGGCAGATATTCACAGTTCGAGGTTAACCGCGGTCTGCCCGCCAGCTACCTCGTAAAATACTTCACCCAGCACGAGGATACCTGGTGTCTCAAAGACGAGGTCAAAAAAATGGTCGAATTCCGCCTCATGAACCTGATTCAGCCATGGCCTGTAATGCCGCCTTTGGATTTGGTATTTATCCGCAACGTGATGATCTACTTTGATGTGGAAACCAAGAAGACCATCCTGCGAAAAATCCGCACCTGTCTTTTGCCTCATGGCTATTTGTTCCTGGGCACCGCCGAAACCACGACCAACCTTGATCCCCAATATCAGCCGGTTTCGCATGGCAAAGCTGTGGTCTATCGCGTCTGCCCGGATAAACCGGCCCCGCTGTAAACGCGAAAGGAATCCGGTTATTGGACCAATTACCCCGCCGGCTGCTCCGCAACAACAACGCGCTGCTTCCTGCCACGAACCGCCAGGATGCGGCGCGGTTTATGTGATTTTATGTGATTTTGTGTAATTTAATGTAATTATTTGACCAAGGCTACCCGTCGGTGGTTGAAAACCGGTTTGCCTCCAACAGCATCGCAACTTTCCCCGCAATAATTTTCTCACAGCGGGCAACCTCCTCCTGGCGCAGCTTCAGGTAATCGTCAGCGATGCTTTGCAGGTCATCCACGTTGTAAAGATAAACATTGTCGAGGGCGTTGACGGCGGGGTCAATGTCGCGCGGCACGGCGATATCAATGAGCAGCAGCGGCCGGTGCTTGCGCCGCTTCATCAATGGTTCCAGTCGGGCGCGATCAAGGATGTGCCGGGGCGCAGCGGTGCTGCTGATGGCGATGTCAATTTTCTCAAACTCATCCGGCCACTGCTCGAAGGGCACGGCACGTCCGCCGAGTTCGGCGGCGAGCGCGATGGCGCGTTCGGGCGAGCGGTTGGTGACGGTAATTTTTTTGACCCCGCGCGATTGGAGGGCGCGCGCCGTTTTCTCGCTGGTTTCACCGGCGCCGATGACCAGCACCTCGTGCTCGGCCAGCGAAGTGAAAATCTTTTCCGCCAGTTCCACCGCCGCCGACATCACCGACACGCTGCCGCGCTGGATGTTCGTCTCGGTGCGAATGAGTTTGGCCACGTTGAACGCCCGCTGGAACGCCTTGTTCAACAACGCGCCGGTGTGTTTGTGCGTGAACGCCAGTTCGTAGGCCTTCTTGAGCTGGCCAAAAATCTCCGTCTCGCCGATCACCATCGAGTCAAGGCCCGACGCGACTTTGAAAAGATGCTGCAGGCTCTGCGGCTCGGTGAAGGTGTAAAGTTCGTCGCCTAGCCCGCCTTCATACGCGTGACGGGCAACGAGAAATTTTTTTATTTCCGCAAATGCATTTTCCGCCGCGAGCGGAGTGGCGGCATAAATTTCCACGCGGTTGCAGGTCGAAAGCACCACCCCCTCGCTGGCGATGCCGGCTTCACGAAGTTCCCGGAGCACACCGGGCACCTCCGCCTCGTCAAAGGCAAAGCGTTCCCGCAATGCCACGGGCGCCGAACGATGGCTTAAACCGACAACAACAATGCTCATCTGCAAAAGGTGACACGGGCGGCATGACATTGGACAAAGTGCAGGCAACATGAATTTGTTTCACGCCACCTGCCACTGTTCACTCGCCACGTTGATTTCATGAATGATGCAATCCCGAAAAAAGGTTCGTAATCCAGAACGTCAACAGCAGAAACACAAAAGCGATGATGGTAACCAATGCAAAACGCCGGGCGGAGCGCCCGAAAAATTTGTGCGCCACCAGCGCTTCGAGATAAACCAGCCAGAGCAGCGCCGACCAGAGCACCTTTGAGTCGGCGAAAAAGGAGACGCCTTCCTTGCGCGGCAACTGACTGCCCACGGCCAGCCCGATGGTCAACAGCGCGAAACCGACCATTACCAGCCGGGTGGTAACCAGTTCCAGCCGTTGCATGGACGGCAGCAGCGACAGCAGAGCGCGAAGCTTGTGGGCCTTCAAATCGTGTTGTTGCGCCAGAAACATCGCCGCCGCCACCGCTGCCAGACCAAATGCCCCGTAGGCCTGCAAAATGGTCGCCGCGTGCAGGCTGCGGAAAGCGCCGGAGAATTCCGGCTTCAGCCCGTGTGGCGGGTCCAGCGCAGGCATCAACGCAAACACCCCGACGGTAAACAGCACCGGCGCGGTAAACGCGGCAAGAAATTTCAGCCGGGGCAGCAGTGAATAGACCAGGCTGGCCAGACCCAGGGTCCAAAGCAGGAAGGTGGTGGCCTCGTAAAGATTATTGACCGGACAACTGTGAAAAGACAGGCCCCGCTTGGTCATGGCCAGCGTATGCAGCCCCACCCCGGCGGCGAGCAAAAAATAATTCACCCAGTCGTCGCGGCGAAAACCTTTGCGCCACAGAAAAACCGAGTAAATGGTGCTCAATCCGTAAAACGTAACGGCAAGCAGGAAGCAATGTCGGTCAGTAAACCAAGCCATACAGACAGCTTAAGTCCCACGACGGGTGGTGCAAGCGGCAATTCCGCCAGGAATTAATGGACAGTTCAGGCAGCAGCCTTTCAATGCGAAAGACAGCCGTATTTGATGAAGGTACCCAAAAACACGCCCACGGAGGCAAGCAAAAGCCAAGGGCTGCCCTTGAGCAGTTCCACAATGCCCCAACTGATAAAAAAGGCAAACAAGGCAAAAACCAGGATGGCCGCGGCAAATTTCATCGGCCCAATACTAGCACACCTAATGTTCCACGCAAGCAATTCAAATCATGGCTGGTGGCTTAATTTACCCGGGGGTACGGCGGTCAGTTGATTTAACCGGCGGGAGAGCACGGCCAGCCCTTCGGCCAGGTCTTCCTTTTGGGTGACAACATCCGCCGGCACATGCAACTCCTTGGCCGTGAAATTCCAAATGCCCTTGACGCCAGCCCCCACCATCAAGTCAGCGGCGGCCTGCGCAACTTCCTCCGGAACCGTCAGGATGCCCAACCGAATTTCTCCACGCCGGACAAACGCATTCAAGTGGCCGGTGGCCTGCACTTTGCGTCCGTGAACCCAGGTCCCGATGATTTTTCGGTCAGAGTCAAATGCGCCCACTATGCGGATGCCAATATTTTGAAAGCCCTGATAGCCGAGCAGCGCCGTACCCAAACTGCCAACTCCCACCAGGACCGCCTTGGTCTGGTTGTCCCAACCTAAAAATCGCTCGATGGCAGTGATCAATTCCGAAACGCCAAAGCCGATCCGCGGCGTTCCAACCGCGCCGGTCAGCGCCAGATCTTTTCGGACAATGACCGGCTCCCAGCGATGCACCCCCGCCAGCACGGTGCCCGAAACGTGCTCCTGCCCTTCTGCCTGCAATCGGCGCAGCAATTGCAGATAGGCTGGCATCCGCTTGACGCAGGCCATGCCCGCCTTGCGCACGGCGCCAGTCTGGCGGAGCAAGGCTTCGGGAAACGCGGTCTTGGGCTCCGCAGGAACCGCGGCAGGCTCTTTTTTGGCACCTGCGTGAAAAGGTATGGGACGGGTTCGGGTCTTCATATTGAGTGCCGTCTTCGGGGTTGGGTGGCAATACCGTTATTTTGGTAACGATATGGGTTTGGCGAATGGCCAGCAACAGAATCTTCACATTTGGGCAAGATCAAGAGCTGTGGATAAAAGCTAAAACTGCAATATTTCATAATCATTTGTACACAAAAACTCAGAATTTTACCGCCCCAGCTAATTCAGTTTACACCCCCGGCTTATACCTTCATCCGGAACCGCACATTAGGTTGACAAATCTCGAAATGCGGATTAAATAGAGAAAGATTTATTGATAACAAAATAACGATATGAATGGCAAGGCCCCACTCAAGCAACCGGAAGGGACGAAAATGAAGATCGTCCCGGAGCCGACTTTGAAGCGGTTGCCGCTGTATCATCGTTTCCTCAAGGAATGGCAGGCCGCCGGCCATGAAACGGTTTCCTGCACGGATATCGGACAGGATCTGGGCCTGGACCCGACCCAGGTGCGCAAGGATTTGGAATCGGTCGGGGCGGTTGGCCGCCCGCGCATCGGTTACGTTCTGTCCAATCTGACCGGCGAACTGGAACAGTTTCTGGGCTGGAACAACGTGAACGACGCGTTTCTGGTGGGCGCCGGCAGCATGGGCTCGGCCTTGCTCGGTTACCGCAAATTTGAGCAGTGCGGATTAAAGATCGTGGCAGCTTTTGACCTGGACCCCTCGAAAATCGGCACCCGCATCCATGGCAAACACGTGCTGGCGCTGGCCAAGCTGCCCAATCTCGCGCAACGCATGCATATTCTTATCGGCATCATCACGGTGCCGGGAACAGAAGCCCAGGCGGTGGCCGATTTGATGGTCGCCGGCGGCATCCGCGCGATCTGGAATTTTGCGCCGGTCCGGCTGCATGCGCCCGAACATGTCATTGTCCACAACGAGGACCTCTATTGTTCGCTGGCGGCCCTGTCGCAAAAACTTTTCGCCAACTTGCAAAACACACCTGTAAACACCGGACTCAAGTCCAAAGCCGCAGCCGCTGCGGCGCTCTCAAATTAACTAAAAACAACAAAATGCGTCATCCACTAACACCTGACGGTAATGGCAGAAAGTTTGTGAAAGTATTCACAATTCTTGAAAAACACGGACGAAAACCCTCGCGGCTGGTGCCGATTCTCCAGGCCGTCCAGGAGGAATACCGCTATCTGCCGGAGGAAGTTTTGACTTATGTGGCCACCGCGCTGGATGTCTCGCCAGCACGCGTCTTCGGAGTGGCCACGTTTTATTCCCACTTTGCCATCAAGCCCAAGGGCAAGCACATCGTTCGTCTCTGTGACGGCACGGCCTGTCACGTCAAGGATTCCATTCCGATTCTGGATGCCATCCGCAAGCGGCTTAAACTGGAAGGCAAAAAGGCGACCACCGACGACATGATGTTTACCGTGGAAACGGTCGCGTGTCTCGGCGCCTGCGGCCTCGCGCCGGTTGTGGTGGTGGACGATCAGGTCCACGGGCAGATGACGCCGGAAAATGGTGTGAAACTGGTCGAAGAAATCATTGCCAAGGAGCAGTCGTAATATGAGCGCAAATATCTTGAATATTTTGGATCCGGCCGCCGGCAACGGCGGGAAACCCCAGCGCCGTGTGATCGTTTGTGCCGGCACCGGCTGTGTGGCCAACGGCGCTTACAACGTCATCAAGGCGTTTGAACAACAGATCAAGGCCGCCGGCATCAATGTCACCACGGAATTCAAGCCGGAGGCGACGCGGGATTTGCGGCTGAACAAAAGCGGGTGCCAGGGCTTTTGCCAAATGGGCCCGCTCGTTACGATTTTACCGGACGAAATTCTCTACAACAAGGTGAAGACCGAAGACGTCGCCGAAATTGTCAGCCAGACGCTCGTCGGCGGCAAGGTTGTGGACCGGCTGCTCTACGTTGATCCGGCGACAAAAAAACACTGCAAAGGCATCAGCGATATACCGTTCTATCAGCGCCAGCAGCGATTTGTCCTGAAGGAATGCGGCACGATTGACCCCGAGAGCCTTCACGAATATATCCACCACGGCGGGTACGCAGCGGCGAAAAAAGCCATTTTAAAAATGACGCAGGAGGAAATCGTGCAGGAGATCACCAAGTCCGGCCTGCGGGGCCGCGGCGGCGGCGGTTTTCCGACCGGCCGCAAATGGGAGGCCGCACGCACGCAAAAGAACGCGAAGAAATACGTCATCTGCAACGCGGACGAGGGCGATCCGGGCGCGTTCATGAACCGCAGCGTGATGGAAGGCAACCCGCACAGCGTCTTGGAAGGCCTGATGATTGCCGCGCGCGCCATTGGCGCCGATGAAACGTTCATATACGTCCGCGCGGAGTATCCCCTGGCGGTGGCGCGCATGCGGCGCGCGGTTGAGGATGCCCAAAAAATGGGTTTCCTGGGTGACAATGCCTTCGGCTCGGGCCAGGCGCTGAATTGCGAAGTTCTGGAAGGCGCGGGCGCGTTTGTCTGCGGTGAGGAAACCGCGATGATCGCCTCCATTGAAGGCCAGCGCGGCATGCCCCGGCCCAAGCCGCCGTTCCCGGCCCAAAGCGGCTTGTGGGGCAAGCCCACGATCATCAACAACGTTGAGACGCTGGCGCACGTCGTGCGGGTCATCAACCAGGGCGCGGACGTGTTCCGGCAGCTTGGCTCGACGGCTTCGCCCGGCACGAAAACATTTGCGCTCACCGGCCACGTTGCCAACACCGGACTGATCGAAGTTCCGTTTGGCACCACGCTGCGCGAAGTGGTCTTGAACATCGGCGGCGGCATCACCGACCGGCGCGGCAAGGTGAAACCAGACGGTTTCAAAGCCGTGCAAATTGGCGGTCCCTCGGGCGGCTGCCTGACGAAGGAACATCTCGATTTGCCGCTTGACTACGATTCGCTGCGCAACGTCGGCGCAATGGTTGGCTCCGGCGGTCTGGTGGCCATGAACGAGAAAACGTGCATGGTCAGCATCGCGCGGTTCTTCATGGATTTCACCCAGCGTGAAAGCTGCGGCAAATGCGTGCTCTGCCGCGAAGGCACACGCCAGTTGCTGTCCATGCTCGATGAAATTATCGAAGGCCGGGCGACCGGAGAAACGCTCGATTCAATGGAAAAACTCGCGCACGCCGTGCAGAAAGGCTCGCTGTGCGGGCTTGGCAAGACGGCGCCCAATCCGGTGCTTTCGACGCTGCGCTATTTCCGTCACGAATATGACGCGCACGTCTTTCACAAGCATTGTCCAACCGGCCAGTGCAAGGCGCTGGCCAAGCCGAGCATTGACCCGGTGAAATGCAAGGGCTGCACGGCTTGTGCCAGAAAATGCCCCGTCGGCGCCATTACCGGCGAAAAGAAAAAGGCCCACGTCATTGACCAGATCAAATGCATCGTCTGCGGCGCGTGCGCGGACACCTGCAAATTTGAGGCGGTCGTCGGCGTGTGACCGTTCAACCAAAACCCTTTGCCAAAAAATAATTCCATGAGTGCCACAGCCGCAACCACTGCAGTAAAAACCTTGAACATTGACGGACGCGACGTGCCGATAAACGGCGAGCGCAACCTGCTTGAACTGATCCGCAAGGCGGACATTGATCTGCCAACCTTCTGTTATCATTCCGACTTGAGCGTGTATGGCGCCTGCCGGTTGTGCCTGGTGGACATCGCCGGGCGCGGCATCCAGGGCGCGTGTTCGACCCCGCCGGAACCGGGATTGAAAATCCGCACGCAAACCGCGGAGATTCGCGAAATTCGGAAAATTTCCATTGAATTGCTGCTCGCCAATCACGAACGCGAATGCACGACCTGCGGCAAAAGCGCGGCGTGCCAGTTGCAGGACGTGGCGCGCAAGCTCGGCATTGACAAGGTCCGTTTCAAGCCGGTTCACAAGCCGGCGCCGGTGGACCGTTCCTCGCTTTCGCTGGTACGCGACCCGAACAAGTGCGTGCTGTGCGGCGATTGTGTGCGATTCTGCTCGGAAATCCAGGGCATCGGCGCAATTGACTTCGCCCATCGCGGCCACGACGCGGCCGTGTTGCCGGCGTTTGGCCGGGATCTGGGCGCAGGTGAATGCATCAACTGCGGCCAGTGCGCCGCCGTATGCCCCACCGGCGCGCTGACGCCAAAGCAGGAAATCAACGAAGTCTGGAAAGCGCTGGGCGATCCGACCAAAACGGTCGTGGTGCAAATCGCGCCGGCGGTGCGCGTCGCCATCGGTGAACTGTTCGGCATGCCGCCCGGAGAATCCACGCGCGGCCAGATGGTGGCGGCCTTAAAACGGCTCGGCTTTGATCGCGTCTATGACACGGCCTTCAGCGCCGACTTGACGGTGGTTGAAGAAGCGAATGAATTTTTGGCCCGTAAAAGCAAGGGCGGAAAACTGCCGCTGTTCACCAGCTGCTGTCCGGGCTGGGTGAAGTTCGCGGAACAGTATTTTCCGGAACTGCTGCCCAACCTGTCCACCTGCAAATCGCCGCAGCAAATGCTCGGCGCGCTGGCCAAGGAACTGCTGCCGGCGGAACTGGGCGTCAAAAAGGAAGATCTCGTGATGGTTTCCATCATGCCCTGCACGGCAAAAAAATTCGAGGCCAAGCGCCCGGAGTTTGCCAAAGACGGCGTCGCGGAAGTGGACCACGTGCTCACCACCCAGGAACTCGCGCGGATGATCGAGGAAGCCGGCTTGCGTTTCACCAAATTGCAGCCGGAATCGTTCGACATGCCGATGGGTTTCAAAACCGGCGCCGGGGTGATTTTTGGAAATTCCGGGGGCGTGAGCGAAGCCGTGCTGCGCTATGCGTACGAAAAAGTCACGGGTAAAAAATTGGCGAATCCCGACATTCACGCCGTTCGCGGCGAGGACGGCCTGCGCATCGTCGAAGTGCCGGTGGACGGCATCACGTTGAAACTTGGCATCGTCCACGGTCTAAAAAACGCGCGCACGCTCGCCGAAAAAGCACGGCGCGGCAAATGCGATCTCGACATCATCGAAGTGATGGCGTGCCCCGGCGGCTGCATTGGCGGCGCGGGCCAGCCGGTGTCGCGCGATCCGGACATCCGCAAGCTTCGCACCCGGGGGCTTTACGACGTGGATAAAAACATGGAGCTGCACAAGTCGCAGGAAAACCATTTTGTCACCGAATGTTACCAGAAGCATCTGGGCGAAATCGGCGGCCACAATGCGCATCGCCTGCTGCATACGCATTACTCGAACCGCCGCCGCATCACCGGCGAGGATATTGCGCTGGGCGACAGCCCGGCGGCGGACAAATTGAAAGTCAAGGTCTGCACCGGCACGAATTGTTTTGTGAAAGGCTCCCAGCACATTTTGCATGACCTCCTCGACCACGTACAGAAGGACAATCTACAGGAGCAAGTGGACATTTGTGCCTCGTTCTGTTTTGAAAAATGCGATCAAGGCCCGACGGTAAGCGTGGATGGAAATAAAATCCAAAACTGCACCAGTGCCGCGGCCAAAACCGAAATCACCAAAAAATTAAAGGAAAAAAACATATGACAGCCAAACTTCGCAGACAAAAAGCCACGTTCATCAACGAGGCGAAAATCGCTGAAACGCTCGCGGGCGCCCGGCGGTCCGATGCCGGTCGGGTTCGCGAAGTTTTATCCAAGGCGCGGGAGATGGGCGGGCTTGAGGCGGACGAGGTCGCAGTCTTGATGGATATTCAGGACGCGACGCTGCTCGAGGAAATGTTTGCCGCCGCCCGCTTTGTAAAGAACGAGATTTACGGCAACCGGCTGGTGCTGTTCGCCCCGCTCTACATTTCCAACCTTTGCAGCAACGAATGCGTCTATTGTGCCTATCGTGCCCGCAACGAGGAACTGGTGCGCCGCACGCTGAACCAGGACGAAATTGCCACCGAGACGCGCCTGCTCATCGAGCAGGGTCATAAACGCATTCTGCTCCTGGCCGGTGAATCCTACCCCAAGGAGGACGGATTCGGCTACATCCTGAAGGCCATAGACACCATCTACAAGACGAAGAGCGGCAAGGGCGAAATCCGGCGGGTCAACGTGAACATCGCGCCGTTGGAGGTGGAGCAGTTCAAACAGCTCAAGGCCGCCAAGATCGGCACCTACCAGTTGTTTCAGGAGACCTATCATCGGGCGACCTACGCCGCCGTCCATCTGGCGGGCCCCAAACGCGATTACGACTGGCGCACCACGGCGTTTCATCGCGCGATGGAGGCGGGGATTGATGATGTGGGCATCGGCGTGCTGTTCGGGCTTCATGATTGGAAATTTGAAATGCTGGCGATGCACCAGCATATCCGGGATTTGGAGGCGAAATTCGGGGTCGGGCCGCACACGATCAGCGTTCCGCGCATCGAGCCGGCCTGTGGTTCCTCCGTGGCCTTCAATCCGCCGCACCGCGTTTCGGACGACGACTTCAAAAAAATTGTCGCCATCACGCGGCTGACCGTGCCCTACACCGGCATCATCATGTCCACCCGGGAGAGTGCCGAGACCCGGCGGGCAACCTTTGAGCTGGGCGTGTCGCAGATTTCCGCCGGCAGCCGGACCAATCCGGGCGGCTATGCCGAGCTGGGCAACCAGAAGAAAGAGGAACAGTTTCAATCCGGCGATCACCGCCCGCTCGACGAGGTGGTGCGGGACGTGGCGGCGCTCGGCTACACACCGTCGTTCTGCACGGCCTGTTATCGCCTGGGCCGCACCGGCGCGGATTTCATGGATCTGGCCAAACCCGGCCTGATCAAGGCGCACTGCAGCCCAAATGCGCTCTCGAGCTGCATGGAATACATCATGGGCTATGCCTCGCCGGAGACCCGGAAAGTCGGCGAATGCCTGGTAAATCATGAGTTGGAAGCGATGAAGGATTCTGTCGGCGACACGGCGCGAACGCTGGTCGGCCGCGTGCGCAAGAACGAGCGCGACGTGTTCGTATGAGCTGAGTTTTATGAATCACGCCATCCGCATCGAACAGGATTCGTTGGGCGAATTGCCCATCCCGGCGACGGTGTTGCATGGCATTCATACGGCCCGGGCGCTGGAAAACTTTCCGCTGACCCGGCGCCCCGTTCACCCGGAACTCGCCCGCGCCCACGGCACAGTGAAACTCGCCTGTGCGCGGACGAATCGCGCGCTGGGCGCGTGGGCGGACGATCCGGCCAAGGCGGACGCCATCGAACTCGCCTGCGGCGAATTGAGCGCCGGCGAACTCATCGAGAACATTATCGTGGATGCGCTGCAGGGCGGCGCCGGCACCAGCACGAACATGAACGTGAACGAGGTGCTGGCGAATCGCGCCCTGGAAATTCTCGGCCTGCCGCCCGGCGGCCACGACTGCGTATCGCCGCTCGACGATTTGAATCTCCACCAGTCCACGAACGACACTTATCCCACGGCGTTGAAACTGGCGGCGATTCGCCTGCTGCAAGCGCTGGAAAAAAATGTGGTGGCGCTCCAGGAATCGTTTCAAGCCGCGGAGAAGAAATTTGCGCACGTCGTGAAGGTCGGTCGCACTGAAATGCAGGACGCCGTGCTCACGACGCTTGGCCGCAGCTTTGGCGCGTATGCCGAGGCCATCAACCGCGACCGCTGGCGCATCTACAAATGCGAAGAACGCCTCCGCGTGGTGAACCTGGGCGGCACCGCCATCGGCACGGGCGTCACTGCGCCGCGCCAGTTCATTTTTCAAGCCGTGGAGAGTTTGCGTGAATTGACCGGCATCGGTTTTTGCCGCGCGGAAAACCTTATGGATGCCACCCAGAATGCCGATGTATATGTGGAAGTGTCTGGCATTCTCAAGGCACACGCGGTGTCGCTGCTGAAAATCTGCTCCGACCTGCGGCTGCTGTCGTCGGGACCGGAAGCCGGTCTCGGCGAAATCCGCCTGCCCGCGCGGCAGGCCGGTTCCTCGATCATGCCTGGCAAGGTCAATCCGGTAATTCCTGAAGCGGTCAGCCAGGTGGCCATGCTGGTGATGGGCCACGATGCAACCATCGCCCAGGCCTGCGCCGCCGGCAGTCTGGAACTAAACCCATTTTTGCCGCTGGTGGCGAACTGCCTGCTGGAGAGCATGGATTTGCTGGCGCGGGCGGACGATATTTTGCGCCGCCATTGCATTGAAGGCGTTGAGGCCGAGGAAACGCGCTGCCGGGAACACGTTGAAACCTCGACCGCGACGGCGACGGCCCTGGTGCCGGTGCTGGGTTACGAACACGCCGCCGAAGCCGCGCGGTTCGCAAAAGAAAACCACACGACCATCCGTGAAACGGTCATTGCCAAGGGCTGGCTGACTGGTGGTGAATTTGATGTTTTGATCAGCCCCGAGGCCGTCTGCCGCCTGGGCACGCCACCGCGCGTAGCGGAAGGCACGATGCCTGCCACAACAACTTATACGGCCACAACACCATGACACCCACACCCAAAGGTCTGCGGCTGCACATCGCCTTCTTCGGACGGCGCAATGCTGGCAAATCGTCGCTGCTCAACGCGCTGACGCGCCAGCAAGTTTCCATCGTGTCGCCGGTTGCCGGCACGACCACTGATCCGGTGGAAAAGCCCATGGAACTGCTGCCGCTCGGACCGGTGCTGTTCATAGATACGGCGGGCATGGACGATACGGGGGAACTTGGAGCGTTGCGGGTGCAGAAAACCCGGCAGGTGCTCGAACGCACCGACGTCGCCGTGCTCGTCGCCACGGCTGGCGCCTGGGGCGGATTTGAAGAAGAGATGTTGCACGAACTGGCTGACCGCAAAATACCAACCGTCGTGGTGTTCAATAAAATGGACGCCGGCCAGCCTGATACCGCTCTAATTGCAAAGTTGGCCGAACAAAAGCTTCGCATCGTCCGGACTTCGGCAGTGAACGCCACCGGCATTTTGGATTTGCGCCAGGCATTGCTGGATTCGGCGCCGCCGGATTTTATAGACAGCCCTTCCATTCTCGGCGACCTCGTTGGACCGGGCGAACTGGCCGTGCTTGTCGTGCCGATTGACAAGGAAGCGCCCAAGGGCCGTTTAATTTTGCCCCAGGTGCAGGCCATTCGCGATTTGCTGGACAGCGATGCATGCTGTCTCGTCGTCAAGGAACGGGAATTGCGCAACGCGCTGGAGCGCCTTCGGACGCCGCCGAAACTCGTCGTCACCGATTCGCAGGCTTTCCTGAAAGTTGCCGCCGACACACCGCGCAACGTGCCCTTGACCAGTTTTTCAATTCTCATGGCGCGATTTAAAGGCGATCTGCTCGCGCAGGTGCAGGGCACTCTGGACATCGAAAATCTGCGCAGCGGCGACCGCGTGCTGATCGCCGAAGCCTGCGCACACCATCCCATTGGCGAGGACATTGGCCGCGTGAAGATTCCGCGCTGGCTGACCCTGTACACCGGCGAAAAGCTCCAATTTGAGCACGTGCAGGGCCACGACTTTCCGGCGGATGTCTCGCCCTACAAGCTGGTGATCCATTGCGGCGCGTGCATGTGGAACCGGCGGGAAATGTTGAGCCGCATCCTCCGCTGCCAGCAGGCGGGCGTACCCATCACGAATTACGGTCTCACCATTGCCTACAGTTTGGGAATTTTCGCGCGGGCGCTGGAACCGTTTCCGGCGACGCTGGCGGCTTTTCGTCGCGTGGAAAAGACGGCTGGCAAAGATGCCGGCTTGCGCACCCTGGCCACCCGGCAGGTTGGCCGGGCCAAAAAGAAACTGCAGCCCGCATGAACCCCGCGATGACCCATCAAGAAATCTTGAGCTGGCTGCGCGAAACGGATGCCGCGCGGCTGGCTGAACTATGGGCGCGCGCCGACGAAACGCGCCGACGCCACGTCGGCGATGCGGTGTATTTGCGCGGGTTGATCGAAATCTCAAATTATTGCGCGCGGGGATGCACCTATTGCGGTTTGCGCGCCGGCAACACCAAACTTGCCCGCTACCGGATGCTGGCAGACGAGATTTTTGAAGCCGCAGAACAGGCGGTGAAATTCGGTTACGGCACCGTGGTGCTGCAAGGCGGCGAGGATTATGGCATCACGACCCGTTGGCTGGCAGACGTCGTCCGGCGAATCAAGGAGCAAACGCCGCTGGCCGTAACCTTGAGCATGGGTGAACGGCCAGACCGGGATTTGGCGGCCTGGCGCAAAGCCGGGGCCGACCGTTATCTGCTGCGTTTTGAGACTTCGGATCGCAATTTATTCGATGAAATCCACCCACCTTTGGGCGAGCGCAAATGCGACCGGCTGGCCATTTTGCGGCGGCTGAAGGAACTCGGATATGAAACCGGCAGCGGCATCATGGTCGGCATTCCCGGCCAGACGTATGCCAGCGTGGCCAATGACATCGCACTTTTTCGCGATTTCGACCTGGACATGATCGGCATCGGGCCGTTCATACCGCATCCGCTCACGCCGCTGGGCAGCGGTTTTAAAATTTTCCCGTCCGTGAATGGCGAGCAGGCGCCGAACAATGAGTTGATGGTCTATAAAACCGTGGCACTGACCCGGCTGGTGCGTCCCGACGCCAACATCCCCGCCACGACCGCCCTGGCGACGATCAACCAGATCAATGGCCGCGAACTCGGCCTGCAACGCGGCGCCAATGTGTTCATGCCGAACTTGACGCCGTTAAAGTATCGCCGCCTTTACGAAATTTATCCCGGCAAGGCATGCATCGGTGAGACCGGGGCCAAATGCAACGGCTGCATGGATGCGCGCATCCTGAGAATTGGCCGCCACATCGGGCAAGGCCAGGGTGGCAGAAGAAACCGCGAAGAGACGTCGGCCAAGCCGAAGGAGTTCTGCCATGCCTGAAATTCCGGCCGCCAAAATCACGATTTGCATGGGCAGTTCCTGCTTTTCGCGCGGGAACAGCCGCAACATCGAAGTGGTGCAGGACTTTCTGAAAACGCAAATCCTGCCGCCGTCGGTCGAATTGAGCGGCCATCTTTGCGAAGGACATTGCAAGTCGGGGCCGAACGTCATGATCAACGGCAAGATGTATCATGAGGTTGATCCCATTGTCATCATCGCGCTGCTCAACCATTTTATACCCAAGGCAAAGGGATGAACTATCTCAACGCCATTTTCACGGAGAAGCGCGAATGCCAGGATTGTTACAAATGCGTCCGCAATTGTCCGGTTAAGGCCATCAAGGTCGAGGGCGGCTACGCGTCGGTGGTGCCGGAGTTGTGCATTGTCTGCGGCCATTGTGTTGAGGTCTGCCCCAATGGCGCAAAAAAAGTTCGCGACGATCTCGCCAGCGCGCGGCAATTGCTGGCGCGGAAAAAGGCGGTGTTTGTCTCCCTGGCACCGTCATTCGTGACTGAATTTCCCGGCGTGAGCACGGCACAGATCATTGGCGCTCTGAAAAAGCTCGGTTTCACCGGGGTGTCGGAAACGGCGCTGGGCGCGCAACAGGTTTCGGCACAGGCGGCGGCGCTGCTGCAAAAAAATCCCGGCCGGGTGCTGGCGTCATCGGCCTGCCCCACGGTGGTGGCTTACCTGCAAAAGCACCGCGCGAATGGCGCGGCGCTGCTCACCGGCTTGATGTCGCCGCTGCTGACGCATTGCCAGATGCTGCGGCAGGCATTTGGCGAGGACATCGGCATCGTTTTTATCGGCCCGTGCATTGCCAAAAAACTTGAAGCCGCACAGCATCCGGAACTGCTGGACGTCGTGCTCACTTTCGAAGATTTGCGGCGCTGGCTGGACCAGGACAAATTTGTGCTGGAAAAACTGGTGGAAACACCGGCGGACCATTTCGTTCCCGAATCTTCAGCAGAGGGCGCCTGGTATCCAGTGGATGGCGGCATGATCGCCGGCATGAAATCAGCCTGCGCGGTCAACGATTGTTCGCTCATGGCATTCTCCGGTCTGGGGGCCATCAAAAAGGCGCTCGACGGCGTGGAGGATTTGAAGCCGGAGGCGGGGTTGTTCCTCGAACTGCTGGCCTGTGAAGGCGGCTGCGTGAACGGACCCAAGGTGAAATGCCACGGTGCAACCGTCGCCAAACGTCAGCGCGTCCTGCGGTCAGTCTGCCCGCCGGCGATCACCCTGCCCCGCCAGCCCATGCTGGCCACGCCGGCCGATTTCATGGTGGCTCCGCCGGCCAATGTCATTTTCCCCGACTCACAAATTCGTGAAAGCTTGCGCAGCGTAGGCAAACTTTCGGCGGACGACGAATTGAACTGTGGCGGTTGCGGCTACGATACCTGCCGCGAGTTCGGCATCGCGCTGATCAGCCAGAAGGCGGAGCGTTCGATGTGCGTGACCTACATGCGCCAGCTCGCGCACAAAAAAGCCAACGCGCTCATTCAAAAAATGCCCTCGGCGGTGGTGATCGTGAACGAAGCGATGCGCGTCATCGAGTTCAACGCCGCCTTCGCCGCGCTGTTTGCGCCGGGCAAGGCCGCCGGTGGCGTGGCCCCGCGCGCCATCGAAGGCATTGCGCTGGCGGAGATCATGCCGTTTGCGAGCCTGTTTCACGGCGTCTTGAAAAGCGGCGAGGACATTCTGGATCGCGATCTGCGGTTTCAAAATACGATTTTGCACGCGACCATTTTCAGCATTGAAAAGCACTGTCTGGTCGGCGGCATCCTGCAGGACATCACCAAGCCGGCGGTGCGCAAGGAACAGGTCATCCGCAAGGCGCGTGAGGTGATCCAAAAACAACTGGCGATCACGCAGCAGATCGCCTACCTGCTCGGTGAAAATGCGGCGGAAGCGGAAATCACGCTGAACTCGATCATTGATTCCTTCTCGCCACCCAAACCCGACGAGCCCAAGGAGTCCAATGACTGGCGAAAGCTTTATAGACGTTGACTGCTGCCAGCAGGCCAAACATGGACAGGTCGTGGCCGGCGACGTTTTTCTGTCGCGCAAAATCAAGGCGGAAGGCCGGGTCATTTCCGTGCTGTCCGATGGTTTGGGCAGCGGCGTAAAGGCCGGGGTGCTGGCCAATCTCACCGCGACCATGGCCCTGCGCTATACCACCGCGTTCGTGGACGTGCGGCGAAGCGCCAAAACCATCATGGACACCCTGCCCGTCTGTGAAAAACGCAAAATCAGCTATTCCACGTTTACCATTGTGGATTTGGACGAGGACGGCAAAACGCGCGTGATTGAACACGGCAATCCGCCGTTGGTGCTGTTGCGCGGGCAGACGCCGGTGCCCATTGAACGCGCCAGCCTCACGCTTGAAGCGTGGAAAGATCGCGTGATCTATTACAGCGAATTCGACACGCAACTGGGCGACCGCATCGTGTTTTATTCTGACGGCGTGAGCCAGTCCGGCCTGGGACGGGTTGGGCTGCCGCTGGGCTGGGGACCGGACCGCGTGACGTATTTCTTGCAGCAGCAAATTGCCGCGGAAAACGATGTTTCGTCGCAGACTTTATCCCGCAAACTGGTGGCCGAGGCCCTGGTCAATGATGGCCGGACGGCCAAGGACGACATCAGTTGCGGCGTGATTTATTACCGCTGTCCGCGCCGGCTGCTGGTCATCACCGGTCCGCCCTTCAACCGCGAGCGCGACGGCGAACTGGCGGGCCTGGTGCAGTCGTTCGACGGTCGCAAGGTGATTTGCGGCGGCACCACGGCGGGCATTGTTTCCCGGCTGCTGGGGCGCACGGTCACGATGAATCTGGCGCAACTCGATCCGGAAATTCCCCCGCCGGCGGTGATGGACGGCGTTGACCTTGTCACCGAGGGGACGGTGACGCTGGCAAAAGTGGCGGAGCTGTTGGAGCGCGGCACCACGGGCGACCTGGCCCGCAAGAATCCCGCAACCGAGCTCATTTCGCTCATGCTGCAAAGCGACATCGTGCAGTTCGTCGTGGGCACGCGTATCAATGAGGCGCATCAGGACCCGAACGTGCCGGTGGAACTGGATTTACGGCGGAATATCGTCCGCAAAATTGCCTCGCTGCTGGAAACGCAGCATTTGAAAGAGGCGCAGGTGCGGTTTATTTAAAAAATTTGGTTTGATTCGGTTTGATCAGGTTTGATTTGCTCGGATTTGGTTTGATTCGGTTTGTGACAATTGGTGCCGGTTTTGGCAGCAACCATAAAAATTCGAGGGGGGGGGGTACGACGAATCGGATTGGCCCCTGCGCCACAGTGGATGCCAGCGGGCAGAGTGGTCGCACCGCGACCCCGTCCGTCAGGGCGTTGATCATGGGGCAAAACTGGTGGTGTCCAATTTATTTGCATCACATGTTGTCACATACAACCGTGACTTTACACCATCCCCTCAAAAAGGCCACGTAGCCGCTAACAGAATCTTTTTTCCAAAGCGGAAAGAGGAGGGGAAGATCGAGGCGCAGCCTCGACGCTACAGGCGGGCGCTGATTACGAGCCATGCGGTGGGAAGACTTGGGAGCGCCGTTTGCGCCCGTGTTTTCCGCGAGGGCGCGGAAAACTGCACCCGGGGCGGGTGCGCTCCCCGGGCATTGGCGCTCCCCGGGCATTGGCGCTCCCCGGGCATCGGTTTTGCACCGTGGTGGCTACAGGTTTAATTGAAATGCTATAGAATCGAAAAACAATGTATGTTTCAATGCCGGCCAGTGCATTCCACCACTTCAGCAACGGGCGCAGCGGCTTTTAATTTGGTGATCTTTATCCGGAATTCGGCCGGGCCTTTGACGAGATGTTCCCAGGTGAACGCGTTCGGCCATTGCGCCGCAAATTGATAATATAGCGGGATGGGGTCGTGGTCGTTCAGCAGGATAAAATGCCCGCCAACCGGCAGGTCCAGCCATTGTTTAATGATGAGTCCGTGTTTGACGGAACAGGGAATGGGGCGCACGTCCATGACCTGGTCCGCGCCGGGGGGATTTTCAGTTGAGGTATTCATATTATTTTTTGTTCGTTCTGGCTTTACGGTTTGGAAAGCGTCAGCAGCAGGGAGCATTGCTTGGTGGCGCTGAGGGCGTGCGGCAGGTTTGGGGGCAGGTAAATCAGATGGCCGGCCTTGACCGGGTGGGTTTTGCCGGCCAGGGAGATTTCGCATTCTCCCGACAAAATCTGGATGACGGCAGATTGCGTGGAGGTGTGTTCGCTCAGTTCCTGCCCCTCGGCAAAACCGAACAGCACAACCCGCGAATTCGCGGTGCGCAACAGTGTGCGGCTCACGATGCCGTTGGCGGCAAACTTGGTTTCATCGGCCAGCGCCAGGATTTTTTCCTGCGCCACATCAATTAAAGGCTTTTCGCTCATGGGATGAATATCGCATGGAACGGTCTGGCGGGAATTGACGCAAGTCAAAGTATGGACAGATTGGGGCTCCCCCACGGCTGACCCGGCAATGGAGCCATTCTGCGAGACCCGCGATTATCCCGTACTGGTCCACGATTTTTAAAGGTTTCGAGGACGAGGACGAGAACGAGGACGAACCGCCAGTCGGCATTATTCACAGGGGCTCTTTAGCCTGCATCATGAAGACAAAACGCGCTGGTGGATGCGGCGACCATAAGGGTTTGGCCACAAATAAATTGCGATGCGGAGCCCCAAGAAAACCGCTTGCATTCGCAAGGGAAATGAGCAGACTACGCCGGTCACACCCGTTTCGAAGCTTATATAAATTAACGCGTCTCCAGTCCTGGCTTATGAGAAAGCAAATATTGTTTTGGTCGGTGGTTTCCGCGCTGGCGGGATTTCTTTTTGGTTTTGACACGGTGGTCATTTCCGGCGCGGAAAAGACGATTCAGACCCTCTGGGGACTTGGCGCCGGACTGCACGGCATTGCCATGGCGTCGGCCCTTTATGGCACGGTCCTCGGTTCGCTGCTGGGAAGCTGGCCGACCGACCACTTCGGCCGCCGGAAAACCCTGCTGTGGATTGGCCTGCTTTACCTGATTTCCGCCTTGGGCACCGCCTTCGCGCCGGGGGTTGACATATTTATCGCGGCGCGCTTCATCGGCGGTCTGGGGATCGGGATTTCCACGGTGGCCGCCCCGCTTTATATTTCTGAAATTGCCCCGCCCAAATATCGTGGCCGCCTGGCCGGCATGTTTCAGTTCAACATCGTCTTTGGCATTCTGGTGGCCTATGGGTCCAACTGGCTGCTGGCCGGCATTGGCGAAAATGCGTGGCGCTGGATGTTGGGGGTGGCGGCGATTCCGTCGCTGTTGTACACAGTATTCTGTTTCACCATTCCCGAAAGTCCCCGCTGGCTGCTGGGCCGGGGTGATCGGGCGCAAGGACTCGCCGTGCTGCGGTTGATTCAGCCGGAGTCTTCGGACGCCGAACTGGCCACGCTGGCCGACAGCATCGTGGCGGCTTCTTCCGTAAAGGCGGATTCCTCGCACTTCTGGAGCCGTCAGCTCAAGACGCCCATCTTGCTGGCCATTTTGATTGCCTTCTTCAACCAGCTCTCGGGCATCAACGCCATTCTTTACTTTGCCCCGCGCATATTTGAGCTGACCGGCCTGGGGGCCAAAGCCGCGCTGCTGCAATCCGTGGGCATCGGCGTGACCAATCTGATATTCACGTTCATCGGGCTTTGGCTGATTGACCGGCTGGGCCGGCGGACGCTGCTGTTCATCGGCTCGTTTGGTTACATTTTCTCGCTGGGGCTGGTAGCCTGGGCTTTTTTTACCCAACACTTCAGCATCGTCCCGGTGTGCATCTTTGCGTTCATTGCCGCCCATGCGATTGGCCAGGGGGCGGTAATCTGGGTGTTTATTTCGGAGATATTTCCGAACAAGTTTCGGGCCGAGGGGCAGTCGCTGGGCAGCTTTACGCACTGGTTTTTCGCCGCGCTGCTGACCACTTTTTTTCCGAAAATGGTCACCGCCTTTCCGGCGGGAGCGGTGTTTCTCTTTTTCTGCGGCATGATGGTGCTGCAATTAATCTGGGTGATATTCATGGTGCCGGAAACCAAGGGCGTAACCTTGGAAGAGATGGCGAACCGGTTAAAGGGGGCGTGAGCTTGAACCTGGCACGGCCCAGTTGATTTAGTTTGCATCTCGTTGCATGAGAGAGCCGGGATTGAGAAAACCCAGGCGAGACAATGGGGGGCGCAGCGTGTAACGAGCCTTTCCATAAACTGGAAGACAAGTTGGAGATGAACGGAAGCCCGCCCTCACCCCTGCCCTCTCCCCCCAGGAGAGGGGGAAACGCGCCCAGCGTCTTGGCGAAATCGGACGTTCGGTCGGTTCAAATGTTCAGATGCACCTAATTCGTAAACGGAGGCATAAATTTGATTCCCAAGCCGGCAGCTTTTATTATGCTTATCAAATGCGAGGCATGTGGTTGAAGGCGGCGGCGCGCACGGAGTGATGCGCCCTACCCAAATTGCCTGCCAACTGGACAATTCCAAAAGCTTTTAAACTGAACTTGCGAAAACAACAACAAACCATCATGAAAAAAGTCCTCGGCCTTCTGGTATTGAACTGTTGCCTGGCCACCGTCTCGCCCGGCGCCGACAGTTTTCAAAAACAGCCCGCCAAACCAGTGGATCTGGCTAATGCGAAAAACCTGTATGTGGTCGGCTATGCCCACCTCGACACCCAGTGGCGCTGGACCTATCCCACGGTCATCCAGGATTACATCCGCAATACGATGGAGCAGAACTTTCCGCTCTTTGAGAAATATCCCAATTACATCTTCAATTTCACCGGCTCGCGGCGCTATGAGTTCATGAAGGAATATTATCCCGAAGACTACGAACAGGTAAAAAAATATGTGGCCGCAGGCCGCTGGTATCCGTCCGGATCGTCTGTGGATGAGAACGACGCCAACATTCCGTCGCTGGAATCGTTCGTCCGGCAGACACTTTATGGGAATCATTTTTTCCAGCGTGAGTTCGGCATCCACAGCGATGATTATTTGCTGCCGGACTGTTTTGGCTTTCCGGCCTCGCTGCCGACGGTTTTTGCCCATGAAGGGCTCAAGGGATTTTCCACCCAGAAACTGACGTGGGGATCGGCCACGGGCATTCCGTTCAGCATTGGCACGTGGGTTGGTCCGGATGGTTCCTGGGTGCTGGCCGCGCTGAATCCCGGAGCTTACACGGGACGGGTCAACGAGGACTTGAGCAAGAGCGAAACGTGGCTCAAGCGCATTGACGAGACGGGCGCCAAGTCGGGGGTGTTTGCTGATTATCATTACTATGGGACGGGCGACCGCGGCGGCGCCCCAGCCGATGCCTCGGTGGAATGGATTGAACGCAGTCTGGCCAGTGACGGCCCGGTGCGGGTGATTTCCGCGCGCTCCGATGAAATGTATAACGACATCAGTCCGGAACAGGCGGCGAAGCTGCCCACTTACACAGGTGATTTGCTGTTGATCAATCATTCTGCCGGATCGCTCAGCTCGGAAGCCTATATGAAGCGGTGGAACCGTCAGAATGAGCAGCTTGCCAATGCCGCCGAAAGCGCGGCCACAATTGCCTATTGGCTCGGCGCTGAACCATATCCGCAGCCGGCCCTTTATGCGGCGTGGGATCTCGTGCTGGGCTCCCAGATGCACGACATCATGCCCGGCACCAGCCTGCCGAAAGCCTATGAATATTCATGGAATGACGAGGTGCTGGCCCTGAATCAATTTGCCGACGTCGCCGAAAGTTCCTCGGCGGCGGTTCTGTCCACCCTCGACACCACGGTCCAAGGTGTGCCGGTGGCGGTGTATAATCCGCTGCCAATCGAGCGCGAGGATGCCGTTGAAGCCACCCTGCCCTTCACCGGAACTGCCCCAAAGGCGATCACCGCTTATGATCCACAGGGACAACCCGTGCCCACGCAAATTATCGGACGGGAAGACAATTCACTCCGCGTGGTTTTCATCGCCAAGGTTCCATCCATCGGCTATGCCGTCTACGATCTCCGTCCGAAGGCGAACCGCTCGCCGCAGTCCAGTCTTGCCGTCACTGCCAATTCGCTCGAAAACGCCTGTTACCGGGTGACCCTCGACACGAACGGCGACATCGCCTCCCTCTTCGACAAATCGCTCAACCGCGAACTGCTGTCCGCGCCGGCGCGGCTCTCGATTCACACCGAAAATCCCGCCCAATGGCCGGCCTGGAACATGGACTGGGAGGACCGGGAAAAGCCCGCGCGCGGTTTCGTGGAAGGCCCGGCGCAGATTCGGATTGTTGAATCCGGCCCGGCGCGCGTGAGCCTGGAAGTCAAGCGCATGACGGAGAACAGCGTTTTCACCCAGCAAATTCGGCTGGCCGCCGGCGGCGCGGGCGACCGGGTGGAAGTGCTCAATCACATTGACTGGCGTGCCTCGGTCGCCAGCTTGAAGGCGGATTTCCCGTTCACCGCCGCCAACAGCAATGCCGCTTTCGCCGACAAAGTCGGCGTATCGCTGCGCGACAACGACAAAACCAACCGCTTCGAGATGCCCTTGCAGCAGTGGATGGATCTCACGGACGCCGGCGGCGATTACGGGGTGGAAGTGATGAGCGATTCCAAATATGGCTCGGACAAGCCCGATGATCACACGTTGCGCCTTACGCTATTGTACACACCCGGCACGCGCGGAGGTTACAGCGATCAGGGGTCGCAAGATCAAGGCCGCCATCAAATCCTCTATGCCCTGGCCGCCCACAAAGGCGGCTGGGCGGAAGGCCGTGATCCCTGGCAGGCGGCGCGGCTCAATCAGCCGCTGCGCGCATTCCTGCCCGGCGCGCATCCCGGGAACAACCGCACTTTTTCATTGCTGACACTCAACAGCGACCAGGTCCAGGTGGAGGCCGTGAAAAAGGCGGAAGACAGCGACGAAATTATTGTCCGCTTCCAGGAATTGACCGGGCAACCCGCTGCGAATCTCGCGCTCCGCTTTCCCGTGGCCATTGTGGCCGCCCGCGAAGTGGATGGCCAGGAACGCCCGTTGGGCAATGCCACGTTGCAGAATGGCCAGCTCACTTTTGATATGAAGCCGTTCAGCCTGCGGGCCTTTGCGCTCAAGCTGGACCCGCCGCCGGCAGCCGTTGCGCCCGTGGCCAGCCAAGTGGTGTCTCTGAGTTATGACACGGACGTGGTGAGCAGCCGGGCCAAACGCGATGACGGCGCCATGGATACCAATGGGGGGGCTTACCCGGCGGAGTTGTTTCCAAAACAACTTACCTGCGAAGGGGTACACTTCCAACTCGGCCCCACGGCCGACGGGGAAAAGAACGCGCTTACCGCACAGGGCCAGAGCCTCGAACTGCCAGCCGGAGATTTCAACCGCGTGCATCTGCTGGTGGCGGCGGATGGCGACACGACCAGCCAGATCAAAATTGGCGCGAGTGCGCAGCCCTTCAATGTTCCCAACTGGACCGGCTATATTGGCCAATGGGACAACCGGCTTTGGGACAGCCCCATGGAAAAGGTGGATTACGATCCCAGCCAAAGCCCGGTGGGCCTGGTTCCCGGCTATATCAAGCGCACACCGGTGGCATGGTTTGCCACCCATCATAACTCGCCGCAAGGCGATGCTTATTACAATTATTCGTATCTTTTCCAAATCAGCTACGACCTGCCCGCCGGGACGAAAAGTCTGACGCTGCCGGAGAATTCCAAAATCCGCGTTTTCGCCGTAAGCGTGGCCCGCGAACCAGCGGCCACACCACCGGCTGCGCCGCTCTATGATACACTGGCCGACCACCAGCCCGGCGACTTGCCGCTCATCCCACAGGCGGGACAGACCTTCAATGAAATGACCGACATCACACTCGTCCCGCCACTCTATCACCGTCCGGGCGATCTTCATTACACACTTGATGGCAGCGATCCCACCGCCAGTTCGCCGGTTTATAGTCAGCCATTCCTGGCCGAAGACACTGTGAAGGTGGCGGTGGTCCATATTGACGAAACAGGTAAAGTGGGGCCGGTCGTCCGGGGTGTCATTAAAATCCATGACCTCGCGCCGCCCAAACTCCTCAATGTGCTGGCCAAAAAAGAGCTGAATACGCTCGAGGTGACTTTTTCCAAACCGCTGGATTCGGCGACGGCAGTTGATCCGAAGAACTATGTGGTGGAGCCTGCGCTGGCCATCAGCAAAATTGCCCAGTCACCAGATGGCCGCAGTGTCACCTTGACCTTTGCAGGGCCGATCCCGACCGGAAGCGACTACACGCTCGGCATTAGCGGGATCACGGACCGAACCCCCAATGGCAATGTCATCGTGCCAACCAGGCAACTTTTCAATGCCCAGAACATTGTCTATACGCTCGCGTCGGCTCAACTGCCAGCCCAGACCAACAAAACTGCGGTCGCGGGGCTGCCGCTGCAAAAGGGCGACACGTGGACCATGAACCTGCTGGTCAAACCCGACCAAGTGCCGGCAGACCGCTCACTGATTGCCGGCTTCGGCCAGGACTCGTTCAACGCGACCCCGGGAACCGGCCGCTACTTCGCCGTGTTCGACGACAGCATCCGTTTTTGGTCGGCCAGACGCGGCGTGCAAACCGACTCCCCGCTCGAAGCGGGCCGCTGGCAAATGCTCACCGCCAAGTACGACGGTAAAACGCTCACGGTCTATAAGGACGGTGAAACCATTGGCAGTAAAGACGTCGAATTGAGCGATGATTCGGAAGCGTATGTCAACATCGGCGCCGCCGATCCGCAACGCAGCTTCCATGGCGAGGTGCGGGCCTTCACCATCCGGCGCGGCGCGCTTACCGACGAGGAGGTCAGGCAGCTTTTTGCTGAAACCAAGCCGGATCGGTGAAGTTATCGGGTTTCAACTGGAGGCCAGTTCTTGGCGGGCTGACCTTGCTGCTGGCAGTCCTGCTGACCGAGGCGGCGGGGGGGCACCCCGCACAGTTTACCACGCTTCAGGTCAAGGTGCAGGCGGACGGGCATTTCGAGGCCACGCTCAACATAGACATACTTTCCTTCGCCCTCGGGCAGACCTCCGCCAAGACCAGCAACGAGGAACTTGAAGCGCTGCTGGACGGGCCGCGCACCAACCTGGCGGAGCGCCTCGCCGATGCCGGAGAACATTTTCGGCATGAGGTGGTGGTTCGCACAGATGCCGGGAATGCCGTCATGACTTCCTGGGCATTGCCCGGATTGCCGGAAGTGGATGCGGTGCTGGCACGCAATATACAGCCGCGCATAATGGTCCCCGGTGAAATTGCCTTTGCGGGCACACTGCCCGCCAAAGCCCGTACTCTTGCCATCCGTCTTCCCTATGTGCTGGGAGATACCGTGCAAGTATTGGAACTGCCCGATGGCAACAGCCACGACGAGCCGGTCACTGCCGGCAGTTACTCCACCAAGGTGGAAATTGCGCTACAGCCTCCAAAAGCATGGGACAAGCTGGTCGCCATGGGCCGCTACATCATCGTTGGCTTCCACCATATTATTCCCGAAGGACTGGATCATATTCTTTTTGTGGTGGGGCTTTTCCTGTTCAGCACGCGGCTGGCTCCCCTGCTCTGGCAGGTCTCCGCCTTTACCGTCGCCCACTCCATCACGCTGGGACTGGCAATTTATGGCGTGGTGCGCCTGCCGTCCTCGATCACGGAACCGCTGATCGCCGCGTCCATTGTGTTTGTAGCCGTGGAAAATATCTTTCGGAAAGAACTCAAGCCCTCGCGGTATGCAGTGGTTTTTTGTTTTGGACTGATTCACGGGCTCGGCTTCGCCAGCGCCTTTGCCAAGGTTGGCCTGCCCCGTCAAAATTTCCTCATCGGCCTGGTCGGCTTCAACCTCGGCGTCGAGTGCGGCCAACTCGCCGTGATCGCCGGCGCGTTTCTGGCCGTGGGCTGGTTTCAGCACCGTCCGTGGTATCGGCGGGCGATTGTAATTCCGGCTTCCTCGCTGATTGCGCTCGTTGCGTTGTTTTGGACTTTTCAACGCATCTTTTGGCCCGGTCACTAACCTGGTTTTTCAACTGGCCGCGTAAGAGCAGCGCAAGACTCTTTCCGTCTAAGCAGCATTCCGAAGCCGGCAGTGAATGGTTTTGACCAATAAATACTGGCATGATATGCATATAACGGCCGGCAAACCTGTTATGACAACCGGGTTCACCTGGTAAATCAGAATTCTACAAACCGGCATAAAAACAGTATTCGCAGTGAAAGATTGTCGGCTAGAGTGGCTGCATGAATCCAGTTAACTGCTTCCGCGAGAAGTCGTGTCGTCCGGGAGCATTTACCCTTATTGAACTGCTGGTAGTGATCGCCATCATCGCCATTTTGGCGGCCATGCTGTTGCCGGCTTTGGCCAGTGCCAAGCAAAAAGCCTACCGTATTTCCTGCATGAACAATCTGCGCCAGGTTGGCGTGTTCATGCAATTGTACACGGATGACAACCGCGATGTGTTCCCACCCCACCGGGGTCTGTGGGCGAGCAACCCGCCGGGCGGTGATCAACTGAATGATTGGTGGGGACAATATATTTTCCCAAATGTTGGGAACAACACCAACAATTCCGTGTTCCACGATCCCGCCATCAAAAGCGCTAAGCAAGATGGCGGTTTTGACTGGGCTTTTAACCGGGACAAGGTCGGCTATGGTTACAACGCCTACTTTTTGGGCGCCTACCCATACACTCCCCAGCAAGATATTGATCCTGTCAGCGTTGGCGGCTTTAGTTATACCGCCAACATAGTGTTCAAGCGAACGCTCCTTGTAAAACCGACGGATACCCTCCTGATCTGCGACTCCAACCCCAAGCTTGACGGCACCGACAGTTTTTCCTGTTGGTGGCCGAAGTCGAGTGAAACTGTGCCAAGCAGCAGCCAGCAATATGAGGGCGTTTATGTGGCGCGCCACAAAAACCTGGGAGTGGTGGTGTTCACCGACAGCCATTCCGAAGCCCGCAAGGATGCCCAAATCAATCCGCCCATTGATCCGCTGGGCGCGGGAAGTTCGAAGGCCTTGATCAACTCGCGTTACTGGGATCCGATCCAGCGCGCGGGCAGCCGATGAATCACGCGACGGCTTCATTTTATGAACATTGAAATGCTTTCTTGTTAAAAGTTCCTCATCAAAAAATCAAACCATCAACTCAACAAAACACCCATACCTATGAACCAAAAAAAAATCAGTCGAAACGACCGGCGGTTGACGACCATGCCTGGTCGTCCAGTGCGGCCTGACACATCCCCCGCTAGTGCGGCAATGAAACCAGCCGTCAACGCATTCAGGTTTGTTACCGGGATAATAATGGTCGTGGCGGTGCTTGTCGGCGGGGCTGCGTCTGCTGGCGCGCAAGTCATAGGCTTTACCGCCGACCCGGTTAACACCCAATACGGCACCTATGCAGACAACGGCGGGGCGGGCGGCGGCTTGAACATTGGACGAACCATGACCGTCACCGGAGCTGGCATAGAGGTTTTTCAGCTGGGGGTTTATGACTATCAGAGCGACGGGCTGGCGCAATCGCACGTGGTCACGCTTTTCAACAATCAAACAGCCGTGGCCTCGGTGACGATTCCGGCGGGAACGGCCGCCCCCTTGATGAACGCTTTTCGTTTTGAACCGTTAGCGACACCGATCTATTTGTCGGCCGGTAATTATTCGATTGTCGCCTATCAGATGAATGGCACCACGACTCAAGCCAGTGATCCGTATGGCAACGGGAATGCCGCTGGTTTTAACGGCGGCGGCAACGTGAGCCCCGGCGCCGGCATTTACGACTTCGTCACCAGTCCAAGCCCGGCTTACCCAACCCAAAGCTCCGGCGAGGATTTTGCCGCCGTCTCGTTCACTTATACCAATGCCATTGCGGGGAGTTCCACCTGGACTGGCTTGGGTGCAAATAATAATTGGAGCACTCCCGGCAACTGGAATTCGGCACCCAGTTCCCCGGCGGGATTGACCTTCGCCGGCTCGACCCGCTTGACGAACACCAATGACCTCTTGAACTTGGTGGCAACCGGCATCACGTTCGATGCCGCCGCCGGAGCCTTCGTGCTGGATGGCAATGCCATCACGCTGGGCGGCAGCCTCGGTTTCAATGGGAGACCGGCGGCCTCTGTCACCCAGACCATCAATTTGAATATGGACTGGAGTACCAGTGAAATCATTGATACCCCAACCAACGGCAATCTGAACTTTGGCGGCAACATCACCTCCTCCAGCGACACCAGTTTGATCAAGCTTGACGTCGGCACCCTGACCCTGGGCGGCACCAACCTGATCACGAGCATGGATCTTAACGGCGGCACCACGACCATCACGGGAAACACCACCGTCAACGGGGACGGCGGCAGTCGCATTTATGTGGGCGATGGCGATTACCTTGCCGGTTGCAACGGCACGCTGATCATCCAGCCGGGAGCGACGCTCACTTTCACGGGCAACTTTGCTGACGCTTTCGTGCTTGGCCGTGACAGCGGAAGCGGAACGATAACCCAGAATGGCGGCACATTTACTTTCAGTCCGGGCAACCAGAGTCTTTTCCTGATCGCCGCGACGGGCGATACCCGCACGCGGGCAGAGTTCGATATGAACGGCGGTTTGTTTAACATGAGTGGCAATACTCTGGGTGCCGGCTGGGGCAACGTGGTAGTTACCGGCGTGGTGAACCAGGTCGGTGGCGTCATTACCAACCTTGGCAATCTCAGGATTCCATTTACCGGCGGTGGCAATGGCTTGGGCGTTTACACACTCAGCGGCGGGAGCATCTATATTGGCGCGAACGGCATTACCAGCGATGGCGCCAGATATGCCATCAACCTGGGCGGCGGGACGGTCGGTGCGGAAGCGAGCTGGTCATCGCCGTTGAACATGAACCTGACGGGCAACAACGGGGCGGTCACCTTCAACCCGGCGGGCAATGTCATTACGCTCTCGGGCGGGCTGTCCGGCAACGGCGGTCTGATCGTGGCCGGCGGCGGAACGCTGGAACTCTCCGGGGCAAACACCTACAAGGGTGACACGACAGTCAATGGCGGCAGCACCTTGCAGTTGGATGGGACTGGCAGCAGCCTGGGGGCGTTCCGGCTGGCGAACAACGGGACGCTGTATCTGAATTTTAGCGGCAACTATGCCGTTGCCCACTTCTACACCAACGGTGTGGCGCTACCTATCGGGACGTACAATAACGGCAACCTCCCGGCATTTATCACCGGTTCCGGTAATTTGGTGGTGGCGAGCAGCATCAGCACTGGTCGCTGGACCGGTCTCGGCGCGAATAATAACTGGAGCACGGGCGGCAATTGGGATCAGAACACCGTGCCTATATTCCCCATCGGCCTGACTTTTGCCGGTTCCACGCAACTGCTAAATAACAACGACCTGTCGGGCATCACAGCGAACAGCATCACGTTTGATATCGCCGCCGGGGCTTTTGTATTGGACGGCAATGCCATTACGCTGACCGGCAATATTGGTTTCAACGGAAATCCGGCCTCGCCCGTGACCCAGACCGTCAATCTGGACATGACCTGGAACGCCAGCGAAACCATTGACACACCTACCAATGGCAATCTCAGCTTAGGCGGCGATATTACCTCCTCGGTGGACACGAGTTTAATCAAGCTTGACGCTGGCACACTGACTTTGGGCGGCACCAACACGATTGCGAGTTGGGATCTTAACGGCGGCACCACGACCATCACGGGAAACACGACAATCAACGGAGATAATAATGGTCGCATTTACGTGGGCGATGGTGATGCCATCAACGGCTGCAGCGGCACGCTGATCATCCAAAACGGGGCGACGCTCACCATCAATGGCAACTTTGCGGACGCCTTCGTGATTGGCCGTGACAGCGGAAGCGGAACGGTCATCCAGAACGGCGGCACGTTTACCTACGATGCGGACAACGGGTATTTGTTTGTAGGCGCGACGAGCGAGACCGGCACGCGGGCAGAATATGACATGAACGGCGGCTTGTTGGACATGAATGGCAATACCTTGGGTATCGGCCTGGGCGATGCCGGGGTGACAGATACCGGGCTGGTGAGTCAGGTCAGTGGCGTCATTGACAATGTGCTCAACCTGCAACTCGGCGCGGTGAGGTCGTATGGCTACGGCATTTATACGCTCAGCGGCGGGAGCATGTACATCGGCGGTGGCGGCATCACCACCACCAGCGGCAAGTATCTCATCAACCTGGGCGGCGGAACGCTCGGAGCTTATCAGAGCTGGTCGTCACCGTTAAACATGAATCTGACCAACCTTAACGGTTCGGTCACGTTCGACACGGCCGGCAATCTCATCACGCTCTCCGGCACGCTTTCCGGCACTGGCGGTTTGACCGTGACCGGTTCCGGCACGCTCGAACTCTCCGGGGCAAACAGCTATGCCGGCGACACAATCGTCAACGCCGGCAGCACTTTGCAATTGGATGTGACCGGCAGCAGTACCGGCAAGTTTCACGTTGTCAATGGCTCGTATCTGAATCTGAATTATAGCGGTACGTTTGTCGTTGCTGGCTTGTACACCAATGGGGTGGCAGTCGCCGTGGGGACTTACAATAGTGGCAACCTGCCTAATATCTCCGGTTCCGGAAATTTGCAGGTGGTGACCAGCGTCAGCACGGGCGTCTGGACCGGGCTCGGGGTGAATAACAATTGGAGCGCGGCTGGCAACTGGAATCAGGATGCAGAGCCCATTTTCCCCATTGGTTTAACCTTCGCCGGCTCCACCCGGCTGGTAAACACCAACGACCTCTCGGGCATTACCGTGAGCAGCCTCACCTTTGATGTCGCTGCGGGAGCGTTCGTGCTGAATGGCGATGACATCACGCTGGGCGGCAACATTCTTTTCAATGGAAATCCAGCCACACCGGTGACCCAGACGGTCAATTTGAATATGGCTTTGAGTTCTCCTGAAGTCATAGATACCCCGGCCCATGGCAATCTAAGCCTGGATGGCAACCTCACCTCTTCCGTGGATACCAGTTTGACCAAGCTTGACGCCGGCACGCTGACATTGGGCGGCATCAACACGATCATGAGCTGGGACCTGGACGGCGGCACCACGACCATCACGGGAAACACGATGATTAATGGGGATGGCGGCAGCCGCATCTATGTGGGCGATGGTGATTACCTCAGCGGCTGTAATGGCACACTGATCATCCAACCCGGGGCGGTGCTCGACATCATTGGCAACTATGCTGACGCCTTCGTAATTGGCCGCGACAGCGGGAGCGGTACGGTGATCCAGAATGGCGGCACGTTCACCTTCAATCCGAATGCCAGCCCAGGATATTTGTTTGTCGGGGCAACGAGCAACCCTGGCACGCAGTCGGCCTATGATATGAACGGCGGGGTGTTGGACATGAGCGGCCATACCCTGTCGATTGCCTTGGACGGCAATGGCGCGGTGACTACCACCGGTGTGGTGTACCAGGTCGGGGGCGTCATTACCAATGTTGGCAACCTCTGGCTCAGTCCAGTGGATGGTGGTGGTTTGGGCATCTATACATTGAGCGGCGGGAGCATCTACATTGAGGGGGGCGGCATCACCACCGCCACCGGCAATTATATTATCAACTTGGGCGGTGGAACGGTCGGAGCGGAAGCAAGCTGGTCGTCGCCGTTGAAAATGAATCTGACGAATCTCAACGGTTCCGTCACGTTCAACCCAGCCGGAAACACGATCACGCTCTCGGGCACTTTGTCCGGCAACGGCGGTTTGAACGTGGCCGGCTCTGGTACGCTGAAACTGTCCGGGGCATATAGCTATACGGGTGTCACGACCGTCAATGCCAGCACCCTGGAATTGGATGAGACCGGCAGCAGTCAGGGAGCGGTTTATCTGGCCAACGGCGCCGTGCTGAATTTGAACTTCAGCGGCGCCAACGTCGTCGCCGCCTGCTATACCAACGGAGTTGCCCTGGCCAACGGGTCATACAACGCCAGCAATCTGGCCGGCTTTATCACCGGCGCCGGCGTGCTGACGGTGGGCACCATCCCGACCGCACCCACGCCCATCAGCTACAGCGTGAGCAGCGGCCACCTGACGATCAACTGGCCGGCGAATTATCTGGGCTGGATCTTGCAGAGCCAGACCAACGGGCTGAAGACGGGATTGGGGACCAACTGGGTGGACGTGGCTGGTTCGGCGGGCGTGATCTCCACGAACATACCGATCAGCACCGCGACCCCGACGGTATTCTATCGCCTGCGGTATCCACAATAAATGAATGACGCGGGCGCTTCGAAGGGAGCGCCTGCTTTGCCGCCTTAAGTGCTGTTGGAAGTGCATACGGGCTGGGTTGGGGGAAACAGGAAGTTGCCGGAGCCAACACTCCGGCAACTTTTTGTTAAAAGAATGATTGTACCTGTCCGGTTGGCTGACAAAATTAAATTATGATTACCGCGCAAGCGAAAGAAATCGTGCGATGTCCATTAAAACGCGGGACACGGGTTAAACAAACTTTGTTTTGCGCCACCTGGCGGTTTGCAATCTAGAAATGCCCCGCCTTAATTTTTAGAAAGAACTTATGTTTCAACACACCTTGGTGAAAAAACTGCTGCTGTCCCTGGCCTTATATTTGGGCATCTGGGGACAACCATCGGCCCACGCCGCCTTGCTGGCCTATGAAGGTTTTAGTTACCCTGCGGGCACTAATTTGCTGGCGCTGAACCTGGTCGCCCTAAACGGCGGCACAGGCTGGAGCAATGGCTGGGTGGATGTTGCGGGCAATGGCGGCGCAACGGTCAGCTTTGGCAATCTAACTGCTGGCGCCAGCGCGCCCGTCGGCTATGACGCCGGTTCCTCGGGCAATTCGGCCTTCGTCAGCAACAACAACCGCTATGGCCGCTGGCTGGATTGTTCGACGAATGGCAACTTCGCCTTGTTCGGTTTGCTGAACACCAATGGAAACATCGGGGCGGACGGCAGGACAATTTATATCAGTTTTTTACAACAACCCAGCAGCCCGTCCACCTTTTACGAGTTTGAATTTCATCGCGGGAACTTGGGCGATCCGGGGCGCATTGCCGGCATTGGCAATGATTTCAACTTCACGACCGTCAATTTTCGCGCTCCGGATACGATCCAGACGCCGATTGGTCCGGGCAGCACCAATGTGAATTTGTACATCGTGCGGATTGATTTCCAGCCGGGCAATGACGACGTTTACGTCTATCGGAATCCGACAGGCAATTCCGAAGCAGACAACCAGCCAACGCTTACCATGCTGGGCGCGGCGGACATGTCCTTTAACGGTATTTCGCTGGCGGCTTTCAACAATGGCGTGACCGTAAAACATGATGAAATTCGTCTAGGCTCAACCTGGGGCGATGTGTTAGGCGGCCCGCCGGAGTTCGTGCTTCAGCCAACGAATCAAAGCCTGTATGTCGGGCAAACCGCAGTGCTCACCGCGCTGGCCCAAAGCCTGCAGCCGGTCATGTATCAATGGTATCGCGGCACCAATGCGCTGCCGGGCATGACCAATACCAGTCTGACGTTTTCCAACCTGCAACCTGCCAATGCCGATGTTTATTCGGTGGTGGCCTCCAATACGCTGGGGGTCGCCATCAGTTCGTCCGCCGCCCTCACTGTCCAGCCCATCGGCATTTCAATTCCGGTGCCAAGTCTGACGGCGCTGCCGGGCAGCAATTTGGTGGTGGCGGCCATCTACGGTGGCACCCCGCCGGTTGCCTTCCAATGGTTCAAAGACGGAAGCCCGGTTGCCGGGGCGACCAACGCCACGCTCAGTATTGGCAACGCCGGTAATTTTGACGCCGGCCAGTATTTTCTGGTGGCTGATAATGCCCATGGTTCAGTCACCTCCTCGGTGGTGTCGGTCTGTGCCAATCTGGGCGGGATTCTGGCGTATGAAGGTTTTAGTTATCCAGTCGGCGGGGGTGATCTTATCGGACAAAACGGGGGGATCGGCTGGAGCGGCGCGTGGGCAAACATCAATGGCAGTTCCGCAATCACTTCCGGCAGTATTCTGTCGGGGAATCTGCTGGCGGGAACAAATGGGCCAGCCGGGTTTGATTCGCATTCCCTCGGCAACGCCGCCTTTCAGCCGAACGGGAGTCGCAGCGGATGTTTTTTGGACTGCTCCGCCACCGGCAATTTTGCGGCGCATGGCTATATTGACGCCAATGGAAACATCGGGGCGGACGGCACCACTCTATACGTGAGCTTTCTGCAACAACCCACCAGCACGGGCCAGTTTTACGAGTTTGAATTTCATCGCGGCGACCTGGGCGACCCCGGTCGAATTGCCGGGATTGGCAATGATGTGGGGGACGGTCACGTGCATTGGCGGAGCGAAGTCCCGGCGGGCGGGGCCTCCACCTTTTGGGATCTTGGCCCGGGCAGCACAAATGTAAATTTTTATGTGGTGCGGATTGACTACAAGAATGGCAATGACGATGTGCAGGTTTATCGCAATCCCACCGGCACCAACGAGTCGGCCAATGTGCCAGTGGCGACACTGCCCGGAGTGAGCGACATGTCGTTTGACGGAATTTCCTTTGGGGCTTATTTGAACAACGTGGCGGTGGCCCATGATGAAGTCCGTTTGGGCGTGACGTGGGCGGATGTGGTGGGCAATTCCGTTTCGTCGTTGCAATTTACCCAGCGGGTGAATGGAAATTCCAGAATCCGGCTGGCGGGCTCGCCCAACAACGCCTACGACCTGCAAGGCGCCGGGGTGGTGACGGGAACTTATACGAATATCGGCAGGGTAATTTTGCCGGCCACGGGGGCGGAAGATTTCGTTGAGTCAAATGTGCTCACCGCGCAGCGATACTATCGGGCCAGCGCCGAGCCCACCCTGCCCTTACCAAACACGGTGCTGGCGGATTTTGACGAGTCAACCTATGGCTCGTGGGTCACCACCGGCACGGCCTTTGGCTCAGGCCCTGCGCCGGGCACCTTGCCGAATCAGAACACCGTATCCGGTTATCTGGGATCGGGACTGGTAAACTCCTATAACGGCGGTGATGCGTCAACGGGCACATTGACTTCCCCGCCGTTCACCATCACGAAACATTACATTAATTTTCTTATTGGCGGAGGAAACTATCCGGGACAGGAATGCATGAATCTGCTGGTGAACGGGGCCGTCGTTTGCACGGCCACCGGCGCCAACAGTGAAACTTTGCTTCCGGCCCAATGGGATGTCAGCGCCTATCTAGGACAATCAGCCGTGCTCCAGATTGTTGATGCGGCCACCGGCTCCTGGGGACACATCTTGATTGATGAGATAGTGATGACAGACACGCCGTTTCCAGTCCTGTCGCGCCAGTTCGTGCTGACTAATAATCTGCTCAATCTGCCGGCGAAAAATGGCGCCGCCATGCGGCGCGTGACCGTCTCGGTGGGCGGAAACGCCGTGCGCGATTTTAACATCGAACTGGCCGATGGCACACCAGACTGGTGGGCGTTTGTGGATGTATCCGCTTTCCAGGGCCAGACCGCGACCATAACGGTGAACAGTCTGCCTCCGGGGTCCACGGGGCTGAGCTCCATTGTCCAAACCAACGGCATCGTTGGCGCCACCAATCTTTATTGCGAGACTTTGCGGCCACAGCTGCATTATTCCACCAGTCGCGGCTGGTTGAATGATGCAAACGGCATGATTTATTATCAGGGACAATATCATCTCTATTACCAGCTTGACCCGTTCAACTGGGACGGATCGGGCCAGAAATATTGGGGACACGCAGTCAGCCCGGATATGGTACGCTGGCAGGAGTTGCCGGTGGGAATTTATTCCCATACTTATGGGGATGATGTGTGGTCCGGCAGCGCCGTCATTGATGCGGCGAACACCGGCGGGTTCAAGACCGGCACCAACGCCGTGATTGTTGCCTCCTACTACAGCACCGCCCGCGGTCAATGCATTGATTACAGCAATGATGGGGGACTGACCTTTGCGGATTACGCCGGCAATCCGGTGGTCAACGTCACGGGTCGCGATCCGCATATGCTGTGGTATGCGCCGTCAAATTACTGGGTGATGGTCGTGTATGATTCAAACCTGGGTGGCATTGACTTTTTCTCAACGCCTGATTTCCATACCTGGACCTATCGCAGCGGCATTGCCGGATTCTACGAATGCCCCGACCTGTTCCAACTGCCCGTGGACGGCAATACGAACAATATGCTGTGGGAATTAAATGATGGCAGCGCCGGCTATATGCTGGGCCAGTTCAACGGGGCAGTCTTTACGCCAACGACCGCCAAACTGCCCGGCAACAGCGGATCGGGCTTCTACGCCTCGCAGACCTTTACGGTGATGCCAACCGGAGACAAGCGCCGCGTCCGAATGGGCTGGGCGCAAATTGCCATGCCGAACATGCCGTTTAACCAGATGATGTTCTTTCCCACGGTGCTGACCTTGCAAACCCTGCCGGCGGGGGTGCGGCTTTGCTCGACGCCGGTTGCGGAAATCACCAATGCGGTGGAAAATACCTATGTGTGGAGCAATTTGACCTTGAATCCGGGATACAATCCTCTGTCGGGAATTCGCGGCCAGCTATTTGACGTGCAAGCACAGTTTACCCCGGGATCGGCGCAAACCATCAATTTCACGTTTTGCGGAGTTCCCATAACCTATACCCCGGCGTCACAACAAATCACCTGCAACGGAAATACCCAGACCTTGGCGCCGCTGAATGGAACCGTCACCTTGGAAGTAATTACCGACCGTCAGTCGGTCGAGATATTTGGCAACTCCGGACAGCTCTACATGCCCATTGGGTCCACCAGTTACTCGCCCGCAAACAATACCTTGTCACTGACGAGTCAAGGGGCGGCCACGGTGTTTAATTATTTAACGGTGGACAAACTGAAATCAATATGGCCCGGCCAATTGCCATAGGCTGATGACAAACCTGGTCAATGGATAAAGCAAACGGAATATAGATGAAAAATGTAAAAAT
>Ga0181520_10000744_pt1 | contig 70194 bp, 58 predicted proteins | sample PEATcosm2014_Bin_29_FD_132451 | JGI IMG/M metagenome (GOLD analysis project Ga0181520, IMG submission 132451) | Peatland microbial communities from MTU Mesocosm Facility, Houghton, MI, USA - PEATcosm2014_Bin02_30_metaG | ecosystem: Environmental > Terrestrial > Soil > Wetlands > Peat | place... | reverse complement strand
TCGGTTTACTCCCGGAAAACGTTAGGTTCCTATCGGGACTGCCCCGGTGCGACAAGGTTGGGCGGTTCCACGACCTCTAAGCCGGGGCAGTTTCGATAGGATCGTTTGTACTGAGCCGCTGGCATTTGCGGCGGACGCGGTGATCTACCTATGCATTTTCAATGGTGTCGGCTCAGCAGTAGAGTTGCTGTGAGTTGTCGGAAGGTCTCGTATTGCCAATTGCCGGGGACATGATCGCGAACAGCGCGGGCAATGCGCTCGCGTCTTTGCTCCACGCTGCTTTCAGACCACGCCTCGCAACGTCGCCCTGGCGTTTCGCTATCACTTCTCCTCCATCAGGATGTGAAGGGGACCACCCCCAAGCTGTCAAACATGCTCGGCACACAGAAAATAGGCCGGATCCGCCCGATCCGGCCGTTCCAAAAGTTGTGGGTTGTGGCACACGTCGAAAGAGGGTCGGCCTAAGTCTAAATCTAAATTGAACCAAAGCCAAGAGCTTCTGACCGGACTGGCGCTCTGAGTTCTAATTAAGAGTGTGCAGTCGTAAACTGTGTCGGCCAATAGCGGCGCAGTTCCACGGGGGAAAGCTGCAGGTTGACAATGTCAGCAGAATTCTCTCGCGCCAACGCAGTGAAGGCCCGTTGCTTTTCTTCAACGCCCACGCGAAGCTGGTCAAGAAACTCGTCCAACGCAGCTCTGTCGGCCAATAGGCGCGGTTCAAGCGCGCCACCTCGACTAGCATATGGCCCGAACATCACCTGGTAGGGGCCCGTCGTACTGTTACTAGAAGCAACAATTCTCAATACTCCCTCGACGGGTCTGGGAATCATATCGAGTACCTTTAGAATGGCCAGCGCCGAGGAGAGACGGATATCCTGCCCCGCCTCAAGTTTGACCACGGTTGGCAGACTCACGCCAGCAACGGCAGCTAGTCTGCGTTGCGTCAGTTTCATCTCTTGGCGTCGACGCTTCGCAGATGCTACGATCTCCGGCCAGTCGAACTGATTATCTGTTTGAAGGTTCCGTTCCATCGTTTCCTCATGTAATCGTCGAACTGCTTCTTGAGCTTCGGGGAGCCATACGGAGCCTCTCGAATGGCATCCAGGGTTGTCTCAAACCGTCTGCCTAGATCGTGCGTCGCCTCGCGCAGAGCCGCATTCTTCATTCCAAATGAATTGGCCAGCGCAGTCAGATGCGGTTGCCCAATGGCTGCCATGCTGGTGGGATTCGTCCCTGGCCCTAACTGCAATGCCATGCCGGTTCGGCTGTATTCGGGATAGAGAGCGACTGCCAGCACGTCGTAAAAGGGAGACAGGCACAGCTGGTCCCCAATATAGAGCAAGCCGAAATTCTTCAGATGCGCATCGTTGCTCCCGAGCAAAATCGAGACGAGAATTCGCCGAAAGAGCCGGTCGACATCAAGCAACGAGCAGCGGGGATTCCGGCGCAGCACATCCGCCATGTCGGCGTACTTCCCTGTGTACTTGTCTTCACTGATATGCCCCAGGATTTGGTTAAACTCCTCGAAGTGCCGCTTTAGAATTGCCCCTCCTTCATTCGGACGATCAAAACGGCGGATTAACAGGCATTCTTCGGCGATGCCCTTGACCGCCGCAATCTGCACCTCGGCGACTTCATCATCTGGCAGTAGAATGCGCGCGGCTTCAGTGGACAACTGTTCCAGTTGGATAATCTCCCGAAGGTTGCCGCTGGGCAGCTTGGCAATATGTGTACTTAGCTCGCCAGCATGTGCCGGTCGGAACCCGGTTTCGGTTTGAACTGCAAGCAACTTGGCTTGAACTCCGGAGATAGAAGCGCGGCTGACAATCGAAGCAATATCTTCGGCGGCTTCAGGCATCTCACCCGTCGCGAGGCGGGGCTTGGGATCGCGCACCGTGACTGCCCCAATGCAGTCCCCGCCAAACGCCAGGAGCCGCGCGAAACAATCTTCAACCGGAACACCCAGCCAGCGAGCATGGACTGGAGCCTGCCGTCCCTCAGCTAGCAGATTGTCAAAAAACGGATGCAGTCTGCCGGGATAGACATGAGCCTCGGACTGCGGCGGCAGTGAGACCGCAATGGCCTCAGGCTTTCGCAAGAACCCGCCGTCGTACGTAAACGAACAGCGGTCTCCCGGTTCCTGCTGGAGCAGGCCGGCGAATCGATCATGAAAGTAGACGTGTCCGTAAAGGAATTCAGCCATGATTTAGCTTTCCTGATCCGATGGTCTTCAGGAGTCAAGAGTCATTCTTAACTGATCCAGCCTACCACAGTTCACAATTGCGATCAATTAAAAGTGATCTTTATGCTTGTTTCTTCCAATGATCAAGCTAGATTCACAATATGTTGAGCCGTTTTTGGTCCTGGTCAAGAGAAATGAATCCGGTCCGCCTTCGAGTAAGCCTTGATACCTCATTATCTATATTTTTGCGAACAAGCCATTTAGGAGCTTCATCACAACTCCGAGCATTCCGAAGGGCGCTCGAAGAACGTCTCAAACAGCGATCGCAAACTGATCAAATCGATATCAATCGCTTCCGACGCCAATTGTCGTTTGATCGTTTCCTGGCGAGACTCTTCAGGGAAGAGTCAGCACCCTAGACGCTGAAAGGCGGCTACGCCTTGGAACTTCGTTTCAAGGGAGCGAGGTCTACCGTTGACATCGACCTGGCCCTACAGCGAGACCTCACCTCTGCCCACTTCGGACGGATTTTCCCCTTCGCGACAAATGCGGCGGGGCACCGTTTTCAGTCCATCGGCGTTTTGCACTTCCAGATGAGAGACACGTTTTTGTCTTCCACGGGTTTTTGTGCCGTTTTCTTGGTATAAAATTGGTATCATAACCGCAACATAGTTCACTTGCTCTATGCAAGGGATTGACAAAAAATAAGATACGCCAGGATGCTCGGGAAGGCGGTGAAACTCCGCCACTGCCCCGCAACTGTGAGCGCCCCTGCCCTTCGTGACCGTCCTTTTCGGTCATGAAATCACGGCAGGAATTCAGCCAGGGTTCTTGCGCACATCGCGCTAGACCCCGAAAACCACTGGAGACCGACCACAAGCGTCGTCTTTGGGAAGGTGGCTGAAATAGGCGCAAGTCAGGAGACCGGTCCTTGGCGGCTTCAACCGCTTTCACGTCCCGAGGGGGACGAAGGAGCCTATTATGCTCGTTTCCTCAGTCTTGCGCACTCTCTCAAGCCGCACTTTGCCTCATCTTTTCGCGGCCTTCCTGATTTCACTCGCATCCACTCTGTGCCTTGCTGCCTCCATCCGCGGCGCAGTCACCGATATCACCGGGGCCAAAGTTACCGGCGCGAATGTAGTGCTCATCGGCAATGGCAAAGTCGTTGCCTCAGCCGTCTCCACTGCCGACGGCAGCTTCCAGATCCTGACCGGCGCCGAGGGCCGATTCTTCCTGGTCGTTTCGGCCAAAAGCTTTCGTCAACTGCAAACGCCTGATTTCTACGCCGGCCGGCTCGACAGCATCGAGCGAAAGCTCGTGCTCGAGCCCGAGTGGGTCCGCGAATCCATCGTCGTCACCGCAACCGGAACCCCCACGCCGCAATCGCAAACCAGCGCCGCCACCAGCGTGCTTGGCCCGCTCGACCTTGCCTTGCGCACCGATCTGGCGGGCCCGCTGCGCCTGATGCCCGGAACCGCCGTCGCGCAGGACGGCCAACTCGGAGCGCAATCTTCTCTCTTTGTCCGCGGCGGCGACTCGGACTCCAACAAGGTTCTCCTCGACGGCATAAGCGTAGGCGACATGGGCGGGCGATTCGACTTCGGCCCCTTGTCAACCACCGCCGTTGAAAGCGCGGAGATCTATCGTGGACCCAATTCGAGCCTGTTTGGCGCCGATGCGGCCAGCGGAGTCGTCAGCCTCACCACCCCACACGGCACCACCAGCTTCCCCTCCATCATGTTCCAGGGCGATGCTGGCAACTTCCACACTTCCCGCGAAGAACTTGAAGTGGCAGGCGCCCACAACAAGCTCGACTACCTGGGCGCTTTCAGTTGGCTGCAGAGCGCCAATTCCCTGCCCATGGACGAGTATCACCTCGCGACCTCGGCCGCCAATATCGGCTGGCAGCCCAGCGGCAGCACGCAAATTCGCGCCACCCTGCGCTACGGCGTAGACGCAACCGGGGTCCCCAACCAGTGGGATTTCTACCAAATTCCAGACGACCGCAAAGAAGGCGATCAGGACCTCTATGGTGGGGGTACCGTCGATAACCAGACCACGCCCGGCTTCCACAATCGGTTCCAGTATGGCCTCACCCGCAAGCGCGAGCAGTCCCAGCAGTGGTACCCAGCTGGTATTTGTATCCCGGTGGGCAGTTGCGACGGCGCTCCAAATTCCTATACCGGCGGCAACTTCTATGGTTTGCCGATCCTCATCCAGGGCGCAAATGGCTTTAGCGCCGTCGGCCCGGCGCTGCTGAACTACAGTGCGGCCAATGGGAGCGTCTACCCCAACCGGCTGGACCTCATCTCAAATCGAGACCAATTCAACTATCAGGGCGATCTCCAACTGACGCCCCACCTGTTGCTGCTGGCCGCTTTCCACTATGCAAACGAGCGCGCCGCCGAACGTGAGCCGGTTTATTTCATCGACGAGTCGCTCAGTGTTAGCAATTACGACTACGTTTTCGGCGCGCATGGCGACTTTAAGAACCGGCTCTTTTATACGCTGCGCGGAAGCGTGCAGCACTATCAGATATTCGGCAACAATTTCTCGCCGAATGCCGGCCTAAGCTTCTTCGCTCTCCGTCCGCGGCCCGGCATCTTTAGCGGGACCAAGTTGAACTTCAGCTTTGCGCAAGGTGTTCGCGAGCCTGCCCTGACTGAGGAATTCGGCTCGCTGTACAAATTCTTGCTGCTCAACGGCGGCCAGGCGACCATTCAACAGTTAGGCATCTCTCCCATCCAGGCTCCCACCACGCGTACATGGGAGGGCGGCGGCGAGCAAGCCTTCTGGGGCGAGCGCATCGTCTTTCGCGCTTGCTACTTTCACAATGAGTTCGGTCGTGCCATTGAATCCGTTGGCGCTGGGCTCGTACCCGAATTGCTGCCCAATCTGACCTCGCAGCAGCAACAAGCCCTGGAGTCTGTTTTGCAAAGCGAAAGCGCCTATTCGCTGGACCTCAATTCGCTTGCCTTCCGCGCACAGGGCATCGAATCAACCGTAGAAAGCGGAATCGGCAAGAACATCTTTCTTCGTGGCGGATACACCTACCTCGATTCGGTAGTCCAGCGCTCCTTCTCCAGCGATAACGCGGCTTTGATTGGCGGATATGCGCCCACCTTCAACGGCATCCCGGTGGGCATTTACTCTCCGTTAACAGGCGCTCGTCCCTTCCGGCGTCCGCCGCACACCGGCTTCTTCACCGCCAGTTATGCGGGAAAGAAAATCACCGGCGTGTTTACCTCGGCCTTCGCCAGCCGCAGCGATGACTCCACCTTCCTAGGTTACGAAGACATCAATCAAGGCAATTCGCTCGTCCTCCCCAACCGCAATCTCGATTACGGCTTCGCCAAACTCGATCTGGGCGGCAGCTACCAGTTGCTCACCTGGCTGAGCATCTATGCACAGGGCGAAAACCTTCTTAGCCAGCAGCACATCGCGCCCATCGGCTATCCCAGCCTGCCCATGAACTTTCGTGCGGGCCTGCGAATTCAGTGGGGCGTCGGAAGCGGCCGCTGAAGACGCCGTACGTTGAACGTGACTGAGGCGCCGCCGGCCAACCAGAGTTCAGCAAGCGGCGCCTCACTCATCGGCATTAGCGGTTGCACAGGCTGCGGAAAAACTCCTTCTCCGCAAGAAAACTCAGTGGCTTTTTTGTAACAGTCCCCCACCGGCGTCGCCGACCCACGAGGGATGAAACTTCTGCCTGCCAATGCCGCCGCCAACTCGCCAACTCGCCATGTCCGCAAAGCGGACGCTAACCTGCTGAATTTATGACCACAATCCTCGCCGCACCTTCCCGCTAATCATTCAATCCAGGTCCATTCGACACCCTGTTTCTTAATAGGGCTTGACTTTAATCGTGCCGCAAATGCCGTAAAATGAACACGGGCTTTATAGGCTGCGGAAAAGGTCGTTTAAGACACGCTTTGTAACAAGGGCACGGCTTTAGCCGGGCCGGTAAAGTCAATAGAGTGAGTGGGGCTTTGGCCCCTGCTACGGTTCGTCATGCGTTTCTGATCCAATTCCGGGAGTTTTTCCGCAGCCTGTGAGGCTCTTTCAAACGGAGAGACCCCACGCCAATCGGACAAAAGTCGTACTTCATATAGCCAAACGTATTATTGACAATATGAATAAACTCCGAATTAGTTTGTCCTCCTGTGTAATTCCTGTTGAAAACTTGGTGCAAATCCTATTACTATTGGAATCCACCTAGCATTACTTTTGGATGGAATCTAGGTCAATTTCGTTGACTTTCCCGTTTTCGAGGTGTAAGCGTGATCTGCCCAAAATGCCAATCCGTCTCGGTTAGAATTATCCCGGCGGAGATTCGTCTCTATCGTAACGGTCCTCGCACCTTGAGCCACCCGCCCATGACTCCTTCGCCCGATGTTCAGGTTTGCCTGGACTGTGGCTGGTCCGAATTCTCGATCCCCCGCAGTTGGCTTTCGGCTGGTTGGCTGAGTTCCCTGCGCTTCCCGGTTGCCCCAAATGGCACGGACATTCAGGCCTCCCTCTTCGCCGCGACTTCCAACTAGCGTCGCCTCCAACTAGCGTCGCCTCAGACCACTCAGCGATTCAGGCCATCGCACCATAAGAAAAGGCCCCCAGCCGAAGCCAGGGGCCTTTTGCTTTTGCGCCGAAGGCGCGTACGCCTGGACGGCTAGTCCTAGTACATGCCGTCCATGCCGCCGCCGTGACCGCCGCCTGCCGGGGCAGCCTTCTGCTCCGGAATCTCGACAATCAAAGCTTCGGTAGTCAGCAGCAGAGCCGCAATCGAAGCCGCATTCTGCAGCGCCGTGCGGGTCACCTTGGTCGGATCGATGACGCCGGCCTTCACCAGGTCTTCGAACGCGCCGGTCTGCGCGTTGTAACCGAAGTGCTGCTCCTTGGACTCAAGCACCTTGGCCACCACAACCGCACCCTCTTCGCCGGCATTGGCAACGATCTGCCGCAACGGCTCTTCGAGCGACCGGCGAACAATCTGCGCGCCAATCTTCTCGTCGCCTTCGAGAGTCGCTATCAGCTTGTCGACTGCGGGAATCGCGCGAACCAGGGCCACGCCGCCGCCGGGGACGATGCCTTCCTCTACAGCAGCCCGCGTCGCGTGGAGTGCATCTTCCACCCGCGCCTTCTTCTCCTTCAGCTCGGTCTCGGTTGCCGCGCCCACCTTGATGATGGCAACGCCGCCCACCAGCTTGGCCAGCCGCTCCTGAAGCTTTTCCTTGTCGTAGTCCGAGGTGGTCTTCTCGATCTGCGACCGGATCTCCTTAACCCGGCCTTCGATTTCAGAGGCCTTGCCGCCGCCGTCCACGATGGTCGTGTTGTCCTTGTCGATCGTGATGCGCTTCGCCTTGCCCAGGTCCTCGAGCTTCACGCCTTCCAGCTTGATGCCCAGGTCCTCGGTGATGGCCTTGCCGCCGGTCAGCACGGCAATGTCGCCCAGGATGGCCTTGCGGCGATCGCCGAAGCCAGGAGCCTTCACAGCCGCCACATTCAGCGTGCCGCGCAGCTTGTTTACCACCAGCGTTGCCAGAGCCTCGCCCTCAACATCCTCGGCGATAATCAGCAACGGCTTGCCGCCGCGAGCAACCTGCTCCAGCAGTGGAAGCAGATCCTTCATGGCGCTGATCTTCTTCTCGTAGATCAAAACGTAGGGCTCTTCCAGAATCACTTCCAGACGCTCGGCGTCGGTCACGAAGTAAGGGCTCAGGTAGCCGCGATCGAACTGCATCCCGTCTACCGTCTCCAGACCCGTGTGCATGGTCTTCGACTCTTCGATGGTGATCACGCCATCCTTGCCCACAACCTTCACCGCGTGCGCAATAATGTCGCCAATTTCCTGGTCGCCGTTCGCCGAGATCGCGCCCACCTGGGCAACCGAACCCTCGTTCACCGGCTTTGAAAGCTTGCCAAGGGCGCCGCCTTCGGTCCACTTGCCGTCCTTGTCGCGCGTTCCGATCACCGTTGCCACGGCCTTCTCAATGCCGCGCTTCAGGGCCGTCGGATTAGCACCGGCTGCCACCGTCTTCACGCCTTCGCGGAAGATCGATTGCGCCAGCACGGTCGCCGTCGTCGTTCCGTCGCCGGCAACGTCCGAGGTCTTCGATGCAACTTCGCGAACCAGTTGCGCTCCCACGTTCTCCAGCGGATCCTTCAGCTCGATCTCTTTGGCCACCGTCACGCCGTCCTTGGTGATAGTGGGCGAACCAAACTTCTTCTCGATCACAACGTTCCGGCCCTTGGGCCCCAGCGTCGCCTTCACCGCGTCCGCGAGGATATTCACTCCGCGCAGAATCGCTTGACGGGATTCCTCACCGTGCAGAATTTGCTTTGCCATTCTTCTCTCCTAAAACAGTGATCAGTGTTCAGTGAACAGTGATCAGCGTCGTTGTAGTTACAGTTTGAATCCGTTGGCCGTAGCCTCGATGTCAGGATCGGGAGTTGGTTTGGTCTTTCTGACCACTGTCCACTGATCACTGACCACTAGCTCGCTACTTCTTTACGATGCCGAGGACTTCTTCCTCGCGCATGATCAGGAACTCCTGACCGTCGAGCTTGATCTCGGTGCCGGAGTATTTGCCGAACAGGATCTTGTCGCCCGCCTTCACATCCAGCGGAAAGACCTTCCCTTCGTCGTTCGACTTGCCCTTGCCCACGGAAATCACTTCGCCCTCCTGGGGCTTTTCCTTGGCGCTATCGGGGATAATGATCCCCCCGCGAACAGTTTCGCCCTCTTCCAGACGGCGTACAAGAATGCGGTCATGGAGCGGGATGAATGTCGTTGCTACTGAAGTTGATGCCATTGCTTCGCTTCTCCTTCACGCGCGAATCGGGTTGAGCCCGATCCACGGGTTTTGAGTGGTTTTCTACAAAAAAGCTCTGAAAACGCGCAATTCAGCTCAGACAACCTAGCTGAGCGCATGGTAAGCAGTTGAGTCAGCAAGATGCTAGCACTCCAGCCTACCAATTGCTAAAGATAGAGGAGCCATACGGCCTTGTCAAGAGTTCTTTCGTTCGAATATGAGCGTATTCCACTCATAATGCCTGCCTGCTCCCCGGTCAGGGAAAATCGCACCTGCCGCCCGATCACTCCCTGTCGCACCTCCCGTCAAACCATTTACAATGTCTCTCATGTTTTATCGCCCTCTCGTTCGTCTCGGCGTCTTCGTGGCCTGCTTTGCACTGGCCGTCAGTTCCATTCACGTCGGTGCCCAGCAGCAAGACTCCCAACGCGGCCGAAAATACAAGGCTCCCCCGCCTTCCTCGCGCATCGAGGTCACCGTTCTCCGCGCCTCCAACGGCAAACCCGTTGAGAGCGCCGCCGTCATCTTCCATCCCATCGAGGGAGAACGAGACACCGGCGGCATGGAACTGAAGACCAGCGAGGACGGCAAAGCTGTCATCGACGTCATTCCCATCGGTGACACCGTGCGTCTGCAAGTGATTGCCAAAGGGTTCCAGACCTATGGGAAGGATTTCAAAGTCGACAAGGATTCTCTGACCATGGAAATCCGCATGAAGCGGCCGGGCGAGCAGTACTCCATTTACAAAGAACACGACAACGCGAATTCCGGCGCAAAGGACGCCGCTCCCGCCAAACCCAACCAGCCGGACAGCCCACCCAGCCCAAGTCAGCCGCAGCCAAATTAGACTCCGCGCCCGGCGGCCCTGCAGTCAATCCCTGAAGCCGTGACCCGCGGCCCGGTCCTTTTCCGACGGAATTCTGCCAGCTATGCCAACCCAACCTCTCTACGGCAAATCGGCACTGGTCACCGGGGGCGCCAAGCGCATCGGACGCGCAATCGCCCTGGCTCTCGCCAAAGCGGGAGCCGACGTCGCCATCACTTACCGCACCTCCCATCAAGAGGCAGCTCTCACAGCTAGCGAGATTGAAGCTCTCGGATACCGCGCCATGGCGGTCGAATGCGATGTCCGCTCTGAGCCCTCCGCGCGCCAGGCAGTCGCCGCCGTCGCCGCCCAATTCGGAAGGCTCGACCTCCTCGTCAACAACGCTGCTGTCTTCGATTCCGCCGCCCTTGAACAGCTCAGCCTCGAACAATGGGACACTGTCTTTGAAACCAACACCCGCGGCCCGTTTCTGGTAGCCCGCGAAGCAATCCACCATCTGCGCGCCAGCCACGGCCGAATCGTCAACATTGGTTCGCTGGGTGGAATCCACGCCTGGGCCGGACATGCCCACTACTGCGCCTCCAAGGCAGCCTTGCACATGCTCACCCAGGCCATGGCCAAGGCATTCGCTCCCGCGGTCAGCGTCAACTGCGTAGCGCCCGGATGGATTGAATTTGAACCGATTGATGTAGACAAGAGTCCCAGCGACGCCGCCCGCCGTTTCGCCGCCCGCACACCCATGCAGCGCAACGGAACAGCGGAGGACGTAGCCCAGGCCGTCCTCTTCTTCGCCACCGGACCCAGCTTCGTCACCGGCCAGATCCTCGCCGTCGACGGCGGCCTGGGCCTCGGCTAAGGCCTGCTTCCAATCCCTGCCGGCTTCCTCATCGCGCAAATAGCCGATCCCAGAATCTCCTCGCGCCCGTCTTGACAACCGTCTTGCCTGAGCCCCCGGCGCTCTCCGTATAGCGCCTGGCATTGAACTTCAACGGCACGTGCTCCCATATTCCCAGCGCGTCAGGTTGTTCCGGCCACTCGTCCCCATTCACAGCCGCCATGGGATTGGTCACGCACAACCGCCGCGCCGTCTCTTCCCCCGCCTTTTCGGCCACATAGTCATAGGCCTTCTTCAAATGCGGAGGCCGCCACGTCAACCGATGCGCGTCCGTAGCCAGAAAGTGAATCCAACTGCGTTGCAGCATCTCGTTTGCCAGGTCTTCCGACATCTTCCCGCAGCGCCCATAAAGCGAGTTCGCCGTCACCTGAACCAGGCAGCCCATCCGCAACCACTCCGCCAGCACCTCGGGATCGTTTTGTACGCTCGGATAGCGCTCCGGGTGGGTCACGATCAGCGTGTAGCCTGCCGATTGCAGCCGTTGCATCGCATCGCTGAGCTGCGGCGTCATTGGCGAGTTGGGAAACTCGATCAGCAAATATCCGTGGCCGTTGATCGAGTAAAGATACGGACTGCCCAGCGCCGCAAAGATATTTTCCGCGGACATATGAAAATCGCATCCCAGGCTCATTTCGATCACGCCACTGAGCTGCATGCGCAACTCCGCGAGCCGTTCCTCGATCACCGCCTGTCGATAGGGATACTCATCGTTCGCGTGAGGAGTGCAAACGATGTGCTTTATGCCGTCCTTGGCGGCTTCATGCGCCATGGCCAGCGAGGTCTCCAGGTCCGGCGACCCGTCGTCTACCCCATAGATCAGGTGATGATGAATGTCGATCATTCTTCCCTGTCTCCAGGCCCTCAGCAGTGGATCATCGCGCCGCCAGAACCCCCACCATGGAGGCAAAAACCTTCCACCCGTCCGCCGACCCCAGCAGCAGCTCGCTCGACCTGTCGGGATGAGGCATCATGCCAAGCACGTTTCTTCCCGCGTTGAGAATCCCGGCAATGTTGCTCAAAGACCCGTTGGGATTGGCTTCCGCGGTCGTCTCGCCTTCAGCCGTGCAGTATCGAAACGCAATCCGATCCTCGGCCTCCAGCCGATCCAGTTCATCCTGTTCGCAGAAGTAATTCCCTTCCATGTGCCCAATCGGCATCTGCACAACTTCGCCCTTGGTCAACCGGTTGGTGAACGGACTGTCGGCGGTCTCCGTGCGCAGATGAACCTGTTTGCAAATGTACTTCAGCCCGGCATTGCGCATCAGCGCCCCCGGCAGCAATCCAGCTTCTGTCAAAATCTGGAATCCGTTGCAGATGCCCAGCACCAGCCCCCCGCTCTCGGCAAACCTCTTTACCGACTGCATCACCGGCGAAAACCGCGCAATCGCGCCCGTACGCAGGTAATCGCCATAAGCAAATCCGCCCGGAACCAGCACCGCATCCACGCCTTGCAGATCCTCCGAGTCATGCCAGAGAAACGTCACTGGTTGCCGAGCCACTTCGGCAATCACATGATATGTATCGTGGTCGCAGTTCGAGCCGGGAAATACCAGAACACCAAATTTCATGCTTTCAGGTTACCAGCTATCAAGGCTGTCGCGAAAAATCCTCGATCTGTGCAAACTTGGTACCTTAGTGATTATCGAGATGAAGACCCGCGCCGGAGGCGCAGTGCATGTTAGCCCAGCGCTTCAGCGCTGGGTGAGCGGCCCCTCAAATGCCAGGAGTCCTGTAGGGACGGCGCAAAATGCGGACCTTCAAAATCCATTCCATCGAAAATACCTCAGTCAGCGGCAGCTTGCAAAACCACATTCGAGCGCTTCCAAGCTTCTCGCTCCCGCACCGCCCAACCGGCAATCAGCAGGCTGGGCGCTGCCGCGGGCTCAATCTCCCCAAGCGCCCCCAGTGTCGTGTGCACCACCCGTTGCCCCGGTTGCGCGGCCCGCGAAATCACCGCGCACGGCAAATCCGCCGGCAATCCCTCCGCCATCCACTCCTCCGCCAGCAATCGAAGATCGCGTCCCGGCATATAAACCACCCGCGTCGCATCCTCCAGTGCCGGCAGCGCCGCCCGATTCTGCGACTGCGCATGATGCCCCGTCGAGAAGATCACATTCGAAGCCCATTCCCGATCCGTCAACGAGCAACCGATGGCCGCCGCCGCCGCAAACGCCGCCGACACTCCCGGAACAACTTCAAAAGCAACGCCAGCCTCGGTCAGCGCCTCAATCTCCTCCGCAGCCCTTCCAAACAGCAGCGGATCGCCGCTCTTCAGCCGCACCACGCCGCGATTCTCGCGCGCATAGCCGATCGTCAGCGCGTTGATCTCGTCCTGCGAAATCGTCTTCGCGCCGCACCGCTTGCCCACATTCACAACCTCGGACGAGTCCGGCGCCAGGTCGAGTATCGTCTGCGGCACAAGGTCATCGTGCAGAATCACATCCGCAGATTCGATCAACCGCACAGCCTTCACGGTCAGCAATTCCGGATCGCCCGGCCCAGCCCCCACAAGATAGACTCGCCCTTCAACGGCTCGCCCTGGACCTCTGCCATTCCTCGCCATCTTTCTCGCGCCGCAAAGAGCCGAATCGCAAATCTGCCGTTGCGCCAACTCATGCAGCAATAGCCTGCGCTCCTCCCCGCGCGGATGAGAAGCCAAAACCTCGCGCCGAAGTTCGCCCAGATGGGCAAGCCATGGCCCCAGGTCTTCCGGCAGTTGCTCATCGATCTCCCACCGCAGCCGCTGCGCAAACGCCGGGCTCTCCCCAGCCGTCGAAATCGCAATCTGCAAATCCCCGCGGCTCACCACCGAGCCAAAAAAAAAGTCGCAGTTGGGAATATCGTCCACACTGTTGCAAAGAATGTCCCGCGCCAAAGCCTCCTGATAAACCGCGCCGTTCACCTCATGCGAATCGGTTGCCGTAATGACCAGGAAGTTCCCCTCCACATCGGACGCCTCAAACGCCCGCTGAATCCACTCGATCTTGTCTTCCCGAGCCAAATCGCGAATCTCCGCCCGCGCCTCCGGCGCAACAACCCGCAGCCGCAGCCCCGTCTTGAGCAGCGCGGCGATCTTATCCAGCGCCACATTCCCCGCTCCGACCAGCAGGCACCGTCGTCCCTCGAGTTTCAGAAAAATCGGCAACAAGCCCATAGTATGGTTCCCTGTTCCCTGTCCACTGTTCACTGTCCACTGTCCACTGTTATTCCGCCACTCCGTGCGGCACACGCCCCGTCGGCAAATCGCGTTCCACCGGAGCCAGAACCTCACCGGCAAGCTGTGCGCGCAGTTCATCGTTCGTGTGGCGGCCAAACCACGCGCGCAGATTCTCTTGCTGCCGCCGCCCCGCAAGATAGTGCCGCAGCAGCCGTTCGATCGCCTCGGGAACCAGCGCCGCCGGGCTGCGATAACCGACCGGCCGTGAGACTGCTGCATGTTGACCCACAGCACCGCCGAGGCAGAAGTAGTAAGCATCCGTCATCTTGCCGTCGTGCTTGATCTTCTTGCCTTCCAGCCCAATATCCGCAATCCAGTGTTGCCCGCAGCCATTGGGGCAGCCCGTCACATTCAGCTTGAGCTGCTGATCGAACTGCGGTAGTCGCCCTTCAAGCTCGTCCACAAGCCAGCGCGTAAAACCCTTGGTCTCCGTGATGGCCAGCTTGCAAAACTCGGTACCCGTGCAGGCGACAGCGCCGCGCCAGAAGTTTGAGCCATCCACCTGAAGACCGATCTGATTCAGCTCCCGCGCCAGCTCCGCGGTTTTGCTATTGGGTACGTCGATAAAGATCAGATTCTGCGAAACAGTCGCCCGCAACGCCCCGCTGCCGAAGCGCTCGGCCAACTCCGCCGCCTGCTCCAACTGCTCGCCTGTCAGCCGGCCGCGCAGCACCGAGGCGCCCACATAACTCAGCCCGGTTTGCCGCTGCGGATGAATACCGGTATGGTCGCGAAGAACATCGTCCGGCGCCTGCTCCGGCACGCCCGGCAACAGCTTGAAGTCGAGCCGCGACTGCAGTTCCGTCAAAAACCTCTCCGCCGTCCAGCCCTCTTTCATGAACAGATACTTGAGCCGCGCGCGGTCGCGGCTTTCCCGCAGCCCCTGTTGATCGCGGAAGATCTCCGCCACTGCCGTCGCCACGCGCACCGCCTGATCGGGAAGCACAAATGCATCCAGGCGCACGGCCAGATGAGGCTCGTTGGAGAGCCCTCCGCCCACGCGAAGCGAGTAACCCACCTGGCCCTCATGCTTCACCGCCGTCAGCCCAACGTCGTTGATCTCCGGATAGCTGCACCACGAGGGGCAACCCGTCGCGCAAATCTTGAACTTGCGCGGCAAATTGTAGAACGCCGGATTTCCCTTGAGCTCTTCTGAAATCGCCAGCGCAATCGGCGATGCGTCCGTCAGCTCATCGGCAGCAACCCCAGCCAGAGGACAGCCGGTCACATTGCGCACCACGTCGCCGCACGCGCCCTTCGGCGACATGCCGATGGCATCCAGTGCATCCACAATCTCCGGCAAATCTTCGATGGTCAGCCAGTGAAGCTGAATGTTCTGCCGCACCGTAATGTCGGCCAGGTTGCGCGCATATTTGCGCGTCAGTCCACCGATGGCCCGCAGTTGGCTTGCCGATACAATGCCGTTGGGAATGCCGATGCGCATCATGAACCAATCGCTGGTCACGCCCTCTCCGCCCTTGCCGCCGACCGCGCCCACGCCATCGCCCTGCGTATAGATGCCCCACCACTTGAAATACATGTTCGCCCAATCGGGCAGAACGCTCGAGCGTCCTGCCCGCGCGAACTCGCGCACCTCGATGAATGTCTCCCACGGATTCTTCTCGCGCTTCAGGCGCTCAGCGCGCTGGGCCTTCGTCTCTTTCACTTCAGCAGCTTGTGTCATTTTTTCCTTTTTGTGTCGAGCATCTTCGGCGGGAAAAGAAAACCCGCGGCAGCTAGGCTGTATCGCGGGCATCGGGAAATCTTGGATTTACGACCGGACTCTCAGACCAAGGTCACCTGTGCGCGCACAGCAGCGTACAGAAGCGACAACAAGTCCTACCGTCCATAGCAATTATGGTAGCCGGAAGATCGGGTAAACGCAAATGGGAATTTTGAACCGGACGCTACGCTGCCTCGCCGGCGTCTGCCCGTAACTCCTCCAAAATGCGCTCCACGGCGGCGGCAGCCACAATCTCCCCTTCGGGCGAAAGACTCATCCGGATTGGCTGCTGAGGATCGATGGTGATCGCATAGAGGACAATCTCGTGCGTGCCGCCCTGTATATAAAACATATCCAGCAGGTCTTTCATGCCCACATCGTGAGCTGTGAGCGTAGGCGGGTAATCGCGCGAGAAGCGCGGCGTAGTGCGAGTGATGGTGCCGATCGGGTTGCCATCCGACGCCGCATCGATCAGGATAATGCGGTCGGCGTTCTCCAGCGGCTCCAGCAGCGTAAAGCCGCCGGTGCCGCCGTCCAGACACTCCACGCCAGCCGGCAGAGCGTGCTTCTCCAACTCGCGCACCACGTAAACGCCGATGCCTTCATCGCCCATAAGGACGTTGCCCAATCCCAGCACCAGCGTCGTTTCGTTTGTACCCACCAACACCTCTAGTACCGTGACTGCATGATTTGGTATTTCTGATCGAAACAGAATGGGTGCCCCAGGTCCCGATTTTGGGACCTGGGAGATTACAGATTGATATGGTCGTGGTACTAGTCACCAAGGCCGGCCCTGGAATCCTGAAAGCATCCCAACCCCTGATCTACTATTCCCTGTTCCCTATTTCCTGTTCCCTGCCTTGCCACTCTTCTCCCGATCGAACTTCCATCCGCCAATGATCGAGGATACCGTACCGCGCCCCTCGATGTAGTCGTGATAGAAGGCAAGATACACGTGAACGATAACAAATGTGACAAAGAACCACAGGAAAAGATGGTGCCAAAAGCGCACGGCGAATTCCCCGCCCATCAGCGGCACAATCCAGGTAAACATCCGTGGCAGCCACGAGTTGCTCATGCTGGAATAGAGAGCGAAGCCGGTGATGGTCTGGAAAACAAATACCAGAAACGTGCCGAAGTAGATCAGGCCGGCCAGCGCGTTGTGCCCCGTGGAGATGGGCCCGTGCATTTTGGTTTCAAGCACGTCGGCTTTGATGACGTCGACAATCTCCTGCTGTTGCGACTTCTTCAGCGGGAAGAACGCATTCCAGTGCGAGTACTTGTTGCCGACGAAGCCCCAGTAGAGTCGTGCGGCAAAGTTAAACACATAAACAAACGCCGCCAGGAAGTGCAGAAACCGCACCCACCCAAACCAATATTGCTGATAAGCCTCCGCCGCGTAGAAAGCTCGCAGCGGAGCCCCGATGAGGTAGCCAGTGACACAAAGGACCACAAGGGCCACCGCGTTGATCCAGTGATACACGCGCACCGGCAGTTCCCAAACATACACCCGCCGGTACTCGACTGGATGAATCGCGTTGTCGGAAAAACCATTGCCTGCGACTGTACTCGGAGTGCTCATGGGCCTCACTCGAAGGAAACCTGGTGAAGGTGCTTGCCCTGCGGATCGTACAAGTGCACGGCGCAGGCTAGACACGGATCAAAGGAATGGATGGTGCGCAGAATCTCGACCGGTTCGTCGATCTTCGCCACCGGCGTGCCGATCAGCGCCTGCTCAAACGAAGAGCGCTGTTGTTTGGCATCGCGCGGCGAACCGTTCCAGGTGGTGGGCACAACCAGCTGATAGTTCGCAATAGCGCCATCGTGAATCTTGATATAGTGCGCCAGAGAGCCGCGAGGAGCTTCGGTCAGGCCAACCCCCTCCGCATCCTTGGGCCAGCTCTTCGGTTCCCAGAACTCGCCATTGAACGTGGAGACTTCGTTGATCTTCACGCGCCCCATCAGTTCGGCGAAGTACTCCTTGAGCCAGATCATTGCCAGCGCCGCATCCAAACCGCGCGCCGCGGTCCGGCCCAGCGTGGAGAAGAGCGCCCCAACCGGCACGTTGAGCTTGCCCAGAGTGTCCTTTACCAGTTCCTGCACGTCCGTGCGTCCAGCCGCATAGCTGACCACCAGCCGCGCCAGCGGACCCACCTCCATTGCCTGTTCTTTCCAGCGCGGCGTCTTCAGGAACGAATATTTCTCGTAACCCGCCAGTGTTTCGAAGGGCGGCTTGGGGCCTGTGTAGTTCAGGTTCGTTTCTCCGGCCCAGGGATGCAACCCGACACTGTCTCCGCCATCGTAGCTGTACCAGGAGGAGGCAATGTATTCCTTGATCTCCTGCGAATCGCGCGCGTTGACCGGATGCACGGTGCTCAGGTCGCGATTCAGAACCACGCCGCGCGCATACTTGAATGACTCCGGCTGTCCGTAGCCTTTGGTGGGAAACTCGCCGTAGCTGAGATAGTTGCTCAACCCGCCGCCGTAATTCGCCCAGTCCTTGTAGAACGAAGCCACTGTCAGCAGATCCGGAATGTAGACCTCGTTGATGAACTCATCCGCCTGGCTGATCAGTTTCGAAACAAGGTTGAGCCGCTCGGAGTTGATGGCCGCCACTTCATTCACATCGATCGAGCAGGGGACGCCGCCGACAAGGTAATTCGGATGCGGATTTTTGCCGCCAAACACCGTGTGGATCTTGACGATCTCCTTCTGCCACTCCAGCGCATCCAGATAGTGCGCTACAGCGATCAGGTTCGCCTCCGGCGGCAGCTTGTAGGCCGGATGGCCCCAATAGCCGTTGGCAAAAATTCCCAATCCGCTGGCCGCAAAGGCCTTGATCTTGTCCTGCACGCTGGAAAAATACGCAGCAGTGTTCTTGTCCCACTTGGAGAAGGACTGCGCCAGCTCCGCGGCCTTCTTCGGGTCGGCCTTCAGCGCGTTGACAATATCCACCCAGTCCAGCGCATGCAGATGATAGAAGTGAATCACGTGGTCCTGCACATACTGCGTGGTCATCATGATATTGCGGATCAGCTCAGCCGTGGGCGGGACCGAGATGCCCAGGGCGCTCTCCACCGCGCGAACGCTGGTCAGCGCATGAACCGTGGTGCAAACGCCGCATACGCGCTCGGTTATGGCCCAGGCATCGCGTGGATCGCGGCCGATGAGAATCTTCTCCAGGCCGCGCACCATGGTGCCTGCGCTGAAAGCGTCGGTGATGACGCCGTTCTCAACCACCGCCTCAATGCGCAGGTGGCCTTCAATACGAGTTACGGGATCGACGACTACGCGTGTCATAGGCTTTCACGACTCCTTTTGATCTTCAGCGTGCACTTCCGCAATCACTTTGCGCTTGCGAATGTTGGTCACCACCGCGTGGGCCGCAACTCCGGCCACTGTGGCTATTCCCACCACCGTCCCCACCGTATCGGCCGTGCTCTCGATGCCGAACCCGGGGAACGACGGCAGATGCTGGTAGAACGGCCCGTTGTCCCAGAAGCCTGCCTCGCTGCAGCCAATGCATCCGTGACCCGACTGAATCGGATAGCTGGTGCCTTCGTTCCACTTCACCACCGAGCAGGCGTTGTAAGTGACCGGCCCCTTGCAGCCCATCTTGTAAAGGCAATATCCCTTGCGCGCATTCTCGTCGTCGAACGCTTCGACAAACAGCCCCGCATCGTAGTTGGGCCGCCGATAGCAGGTGTCATGCACCCGCCGTCCATAAAATTCCTTCGGCCGTCCCTGGCTGTCGAGCGCCGGAACCTGTCCCAGCACCAGCAGGTGCGTCACCACCGCCATCATCACGTCGGCAATCGGCGGGCAGCCCGGCACGTTGATCACCGGCTTGTCGATCAGCTTGTAAATCGGCGTCGCCCCGGTCGGATTCGGCTTGGCCGCCTGCACGCATCCATTCGACGCGCAACTGCCCCACGCGATCACCGCCGCCGCATCCTTGGCCACCGTCTGCAAAATCGACTCCGCCGTCTTGCCGCCAATCATGCAGTAAACCCCGTCGTCCTTGGTGGGCACGGCGCCTTCCACCAGCACAATGTATTTGCCCTTGTTGTTCGCAATCGTGTCGTTCAGGCTCTTCTCCGCCTGGAAGCCGCTCGCGGCCATCAATGTCTCCGAGTAATTCAGCGATAAAACGTCCAGCAGCGCATCCAACACAATCGGATGGGACGCGCGTATGAACGACTCGCTGCAGCAGGTGCACTCCTGAAAATGCATCCAAACCACTGCGGGCTTTTCTTTCTTCTCGAACGCAGAGACAACCTGCGCAACTCCGGTTTGACCGAATCCTGCTGCCGTCGCGGCCGCGGCGCAGAACTGTAAGAAGTCTCTGCGGCTGTAGCCCTTCTGCTCCATCGAATTCCAAATCGACTGTCCCATGCCTACCTCGCTCGCTGTGCAGGTAAAGGCGATCTCCTCAGGCTGAACGAACAGATTCTTGAATTCAGGATCTCGCCGACTGACGTGATCGAAAGTACGCACCACAAATAACGACCCGCTGTGAGCCCCATCACAAGTGTTTCGCATCACTCTCGCCGAATTGCCGGGCGACCGGAACATGACGCAAATCACAAAACGTGTATATCCAGAGCGCTAGCGCGTGGCTGGCACAATAAAATGAAGGATTTGCGAAAATCCGCGGTCAAGCTCGCTCAGGCGGTAGGCCGGGATTTCAACCCCGGCATGAGTTGCCCCGAATCGATGAGGCCTTCAGGCCCTGAGGTAAGCCTTTCGGGCATCTCGTCCAGGTCTCGCCCTCATTTCGCCGCCTGTTTAGACCCCCGAGGGATGTTCTCTTATCTCATCGCCGTATAGTGTCCTATGAGTGCGTTGCTGGGCGCTCTTCAATAATAGAGTTGGGTTTGACCATGGCCGGGAAAGCACTTATGATGAATAGGTTGGCTTTTCCGATCTGGCGCCCTGCCGGGGTCGAAGCCAATGTGGCCGCGAGACCAGCCTCGCATCAAGCTTGGTGCCCGTTCGTTCAACGGTAGGACAGCTGCCTCTGGAGCAGCATATCGGGGTTCGAATCCCTGACGGGCAGCCAATAACCCAAGTACTAATCCCGCTTATCTCGACTTGACTTGACGTATCTCGACCTGCTTGGAAGTTTCTCCTCCATTAAAATCAATAATTTATAGTTGTTTTCTGCCCTCTTCCGTTCCCCATTCCCATCAAGCCCCCCAGATATAACCACCTGCCAACTGGTCATTTACTGGTGTCATTTCGAGACGTATGCTGTTTGAGATGACACCAGTGGCCTGAACGAGACGGCACTTCCGCACACCCCCAAAACTGTGGAAGGGAATTGTCTTCCAATTCGCGCGGGGGCGACGGGAGCCCGGTTCGCTACACCAGAATCAGATTGCAGCCCAGGGCACACAACTTAGCCTGAGTCTCTTCGGGCAGACCGGTATCGCTGATTACGGTATCGATCTCGGAAAAAGGAGCAATGCGGGTCATACTGCGCTTCGAAAACTTGCTGGCGTCAGCTACGAGAATGATCTCGCGTGAGATCCGAAGCATGGCCCGGTTCACCATCGTCTCCTCAAGGTTTGCTCCGCTGATACCAAATTCCAGATCGCATCCGGCTCCGCTCAGAAACAGCTTGTCAGCCGAGAACTGATCGAACATCTCTTCGCTGAATCGTCCGCTGATGGAGGCCGATTCTCCGCGCACCGTTCCCCCGATGATGAAAGTTTGAACGTCTCGAGCATCCAGCAATTCGACCGCAATGTTGACCCCGTTGGTGATGACGTGCAGTCCCTGCTTCTTTTTCAGGTGGCGTGCAATCTCCAGCGTGGTGGTGCCGGAATCGAGAATGATCGTCTCGCCGTCGTTGATAAGGGCCGCAGCGCGGGCGCCGATGCGCTGTTTTTCATCCGAATGCTCCTTTAGACGCTCGAGCACGGGCGGCTCCCGCAAAATGCCGTCCGACAGCATGGCGCCCCCATGCGAACGGACAACCAGGCCGCGCTGATGCAATTCATTCAGGTCGTTGCGGATGGTGACCGCGGAGGTGTTGAAGAGGTGGGTGAGCTCATTGACCTTCGCTCGCCCCGAAGTGCGCACGATCTGCAAGATCTGCGTCCGCCGCTCCTCCGCCATCAGCCCCTCGATAGGAGCGTCTGTTGTGGAAGAGCTATTGGCAGCTTCATGCGCCATCGCACCGCTGACGGGTTCAGGGGTTGCAGTGTCCTTCGCCATTCTAACCCTCGTTTTTGTTGCCTATTCTACTGCAATTAACAGTTTAGCCCGGAGAAACGTTGCGATGCGGAGAAAAACGGAATCTTCGGATCCCTTGAACTAGATTGGGGCCCGCCTGGAGCTTTCTTCGAGCATTCTGACCGCACCGATGAGCTCTTTTTTCCATCCCGAATATTTCGATTTCGGCCAGTTGCCAACTTTTTACGAAAAGGGCGCTCTGTCGCGGCAAGGGCTGACGAAGAACGATTTTCAGAACCTTTAGGGAATCTCTGAATAAGCGGTACAAGAAAATCTTCTGGTTGGCACCAAGCATTCCCTCAGCGGCTAAAGCCCAGCGAACTGAGGTGATTCAGGCGGCACAGCCAAAGAGGCAGCGGAAAGACTTGAATTTCGGGTCAGGACGGGTCGAGAAAGCTCGTCCGCGGCTAAAGCCGGCGTTTATTCTGCTGGCTTTGTGCGGGGGTTTCACAGGCTGCGGAAAAAGTCCCATCCAAGTCACTTTTTCTCCACAGGCGTTTGATTTAAGTAAAAGGTATGCGTAGAACGACGCACCATCAGCCAGCGCAGACGTAAGCTCATCGAGCGGGCCTTCGGCTGGAGCAAGCTGGATCGCCCGATGCGCCAGGTCAAGCTACGCGGCCTGAAGCGGGTGGACTGGTTCTATCGGCTGACCATCACGGCCTATAACCTGCTCCGCATGCGGGACTGATTCCGATTCAAGCAACGGCCAACTAGGGCTGAAGTGTGTCCGGAGGCCGGTAAAACGGCATCCAGAAGCGAAACAAAAACCGAAATCCAAACATGCACTAACCCCAAAAGTCGAAGGCACCTTCGCGATTGGATCTTAAATGCAGCAAATAAGGGTTTTTCCGTAGCATGTGAAACCCCCGCCTCCCTCCGACGTAAATTTTTCCGCAAGCTGCAAAGCCACGCCCATTCAAAACGGCAAGCCTCGAAGTTCAAAACAGCAAACCTCGAACTTAATCAGAGCTTCCTTAGTTGCCTCGGAGCAGAAGTACAATAACCAAGCGCAATTAAATTAACTCCCAAAGTCGTTTTGGCTCTTTTCTGAATTTTTTGAATTTTCGATTACTTTCACTTAATATAGAATTACCTAAATGGCGCGTTTCGATTGAAAGTGCAGGCCCGAACTCGCTGGAAAACTGCCTTCATTCCGACCAATGGTTAATGCTGCCCGATGGAGGAGCAACAGTGTCGAAGATTTTGCAGCAATTAGCCGTTGCGCGGCGCCAGGCTCAACCGCGTGGAATCTATTCTGTCTGCTCCGCCCATGTCTGGGTGCTTGAAGCAGCATTCGACCAGGCAATCGAAGATGGGTCCGATCTGCTGATTGAAGCCACGTCCAACCAGGTCAACCATCTAGGCGGGTACACTGGCATGCTGCCTGAAGATTTTCGGCGGCATGTTGTGGAGATCGCTGCAAGCAAGGGCTTCGATGAGTCCCGGTTGATCCTCGGCGGAGATCACCTGGGGCCTAATCCCTGGCAGAGGGAAAACGCGATGGTGGCCATGCAGCAGGCCGAACTCACTGTCGAGGCCTACGTCAAAGCGGGCTTCCAGAAGATTCACCTCGATGCTAGCATGGCTTGCGGTGGCGATCCCGAGCCGCTCTCTGGAGAGGCGGTCGCGGCCCGCGCTGCGACTCTGTGCGCAGTTGCCGAGCGAGCCTGCGGCGACCAGAAGCCAGTGTATGTCATCGGCACCGAGGTGCCCATACCCGGCGGGGCAACTGAAAGCCTGAACGAACTCGCCGTGACTAGCCGCGAGGCCGCCGCCGAAACACTGGCCATTCACCGCAGAGTCTTCGAACAGGCTCGGCTAGCCGATGTTTGGCCGCGGGTGATTGCGCTGGTTGTTCAACCGGGGGTTGAATTCAATCATGACAGCGTGGTCGATTACGATCCGTCGCGAGCAGGGCATCTGACTGCACTGCTCGACGAAGAAGCAGGCCTGGTCTACGAGGCGCACTCAACCGACTACCAGCGCCCCGAGGCGTATCGCCAGTTGGTGCGGGACGGTTTTGCCATTCTTAAGGTTGGCCCCGCGTTGACATTTGCCATGCGAGAAGCTCTGACCGCTCTCGCGCAGATCGAGGCTGAGCTTGTGCCACAGTGGCAGTGTTCGCACCTGGTGGATGTGCTGGAGCGAGTCATGCTTGACAAGCCGGCGAACTGGCAACACCACTACACGGGCGATGAACAGGCCGCGCATCTGCTGCGACGCTACAGTTACAGCGACCGCGTGCGCTACTACTGGCACGAGCCGCGCGTAATAGAAGCGGTCGATGTGCTGATGGCAAACCTGGGAGGCAATTCAATTCCGGAAACGCTGCTGAGCTGCTTTCTTCCGGATGAATATCGCGCCGTGCGCGCCGGCACATTGCAACCCGATGCGCATTCTCTCATCATCCACCGCATTCGTGGAGTGTTGCGGCCTTACGCGGCGGCCTGCGGAAACTGAGTGGAATCTCAGAAGTTTGCGGCGTCTGTCGTGTGCTGAGGCTCGTGGCCACGGGACGGTCACGAGTTAGTGTGGCATTGAGCAGTTGAAAGAGGAAGTTTCCGCCGACGCGATGTGCGACTTCAACAAAAGAAGTGTCGACCATCGAGAGTGGAAACGGGGTGCGCCCGGGCCCTACAAGCTGCGCGAGATACACTTCGATGGCGGACAACACGCCAATGGCAAAGCAGGTCAGGACAGTATCCAGGAGAATATTGCGGCGAGGATTCTCAACTTCTTCTGACATGGTCGAGATGCCGTCGAACCCGATGTACGTCAGCACGGCAATGGATGCCCCGTGGAACATTCGGCCGGTAGCGAAGGTGGTTGGATCGTAAAATGGCAGCAGCCATTGACCGCCAACGGGCCACCTGTGCAACGTAATGAATGGCTTCCGCGATGAAGGCCACAACAACAATGCTCATACCCAGCGCCAGCAATGTGTTTACGCGGCTTGAGGTTTGCACCCCTCGCAGATTGAGCCCCGTGAACACGAGGACAAACGCAACGGCCCATGCCGCATAGGGAACCTGAGCACAATGTTTTGCGCGGCGGCACTGCACCAGATTGTGCAGATGATGGAATTCAGCATGTAGTTCATGAGCATGGACCAGCCGACCACGTATCCGGCCAGTGGGTGAATCTCCTTGCCCACGTAGGAATAAGCCGATCCCGCGCTGGGATAGACGCGCGCCATTCTGCCTTAACTGACAGAGGTAAATAGCATGGCAACCATGGCGATGGGGATGGTTGTGACTACGTGTCCACGTGCCGCATTACTCACGACGCCATAGATGCTCATTGGCGCCGTGGGCTGAATGATGGTGATCCCGTAAAGGATCAAATGGTGAAGCTTCAGCGTGCGATGCAGGCCGGGGGCGGCCGTTTCTATCTCTGCCGTGGAATCCATGCCTGAGAAGACATCTCTTGTTGGTGCGTGTTTCTCTGAGTTGCGCCTTCCCAACAAGTCTCAGCGCAGACCCTCAGGCATTTTACTCGGGCCGCTTCTTGTTCGCCGGAACAAACCGCGTCGCGATATTTCCTGAGATCTTCACGGAAGCGGTTTTGGAGCTCGTGATTGTCTCAAGGCCCGTTGCAGTTGCGCGCACCGTGTATTTGCCCGATTGAGTGTAGGTGTGTTGAACCTTCATCCCGTCTTCAGTCGATCCGTCGCCGAATTCCCAATGGATCGTGAGCGCGGGCTCCTGGCCAGCCAAAGCATCGGCACTGAAGGTTATCGTCTCTCCTGCTTTTGCCTCGGTTGCAGAGCGAACCTCGAACGCAGGCGGCTCGGCTTGAATGCCATCTTCGACTAGTTTGAACATGCGCACGGAGTGGGCCGGCTGAACAAGATTGATCGCATCGCCTAAAGGACTGCAGCAGCTCTTGTCTCCGAAGACTTCCGTGATCTGGTACTTCCCCGGTTCTTTCAACCCGAGGTCGGTGAAACGCAGGTTTCGCTTCAGTTCACCCTCGGTCCAATTGAAGACGGTGAGGATTGACTGCCGATTGTCTTCTTTGAGCAGAAATACACTTGGCTGAACGTCGCTGGCCGCATAGGTCATCAAGTCGACAGGCAGGGATGCATGGCCGAGGCGGGCCATGTCGATCAGTTCCGTGGTCCTTACCAGCGCCAGCCGTTCAGATGATGATCCAAGAGTTGGGAGATCGTCTCCAAGCTCGAACATGCCGCCGGAGACCGCGGACAGAGCAATCGAGACCTTTGCTTCCTCCAGTGTCAGCGGCCGTTGTCCGCCGTGCCAGGCTTGGTCGTCTACGGTCTGCGTCGAGACACTGAATGCGTCGGGATCGGCGATAAAGAAATTGCGATTCATGTAATAGCGGGCGGCAATTCCTGAAGCTGCATCTCGGGAAGCCTCGAAAGTGTGTCCCGTGTCCTGCGAGATGCGTCCGGCGTCCACGTATCCGACGGGATTAAGCATGACGCTCCCGTCTTTATCGAGCACCACGTCTTCGCCCATGGTCTTGCGAATGATATCGAGGCCGATTCGCTGAGCCTCGAGCGCCGTCGTGTTGGGACGGTAGTAGGAGCCTTCGACCGCCGTGTCGTCCATGAAGTCCATCTTGATGAAGCGGATGCCCCAGTTATAGAGCGCGCTATAGGTCTGTTTGAGATATTCCTGCGCGCCGGGGTTGGTCGTGTCGAGCACGTACAGCAGATCTTTGCGTTCGGTCACATCGCCGATATGGATGAGCTGACCGGCTGCGTTATGCAGCAACCAATCTTTGTGGTTCTGATAAACCCACGCGCGCTCGGATACTTCGAAGGGCGCCGTCCACACTCCAAACGTCAGACCGTTGCCACGCACAGCATCTGCAACGTAGCCCATACCGCGGGGGAACAGACTCGCATCGGGCGTAGCGTATTCGCCGCGCGCGTATTGATATCCCTCGTCAATTTGAAAATACTTGTAGCCGCTTTTTTTGAGATTCTCAGCCAGCCACTGCGCATTGGTAATCGCGGCCCCCTGGTTGAGCCCAAAATAATAAGCCGTCCAACTCCACCATCCAATCGGAGTTGGCGCGTCGACGCGAGCCTTGTGCAGTAGCTTGATCGCATGTCCGTACTGCTCCAGTTGCGCGTGATAGTCCGTCCCAACGGCGAACATGAGACGCTCGGAAGACAGGCTCGCCCCCGGTTCGACCGGAAGGCTCAGGGTCACCCTTTCAGCGGGAGGAGAATGCCTGAGCGATTCCTCTTTCATTATTTCCGTTGTTCCAGTTGACGCTGCTTCGTAGGAAACGATCTTCGCGTCAGCGCCCGCACCTTGTTCCTTGAGATGAAAGATCGTAAGCAGCCGGTTGGTAGTGAGGGCGCTCAGGAAAAGGCTTTCGCCGCTCTTCCGGTTATAGATCAGTTGGCTTCCTACCGCCCGAAGCATTCCTTTTGGCGCGGCGCCCAGGTCGCGAATCGCGAGTTGCGGCCTGTCCTCGCTATAACTATCCGATAAAACCCGGTCATCGGATTCCGGGCCGTTCAGATTTATGTCCGGAGAGTCCGATGTCTGAACGCTACGAATCGCCTGTACTGACACAGCTTTGTCTGTCGTGTTAAGCACCTCGACTGCAATGTCGCCCCAGGATTGCTCCTGGTAAAGACGGATCGTGCAAACAAGGTCTGGCGTGCCCGGCAAGCCGCTGTGCGTGACGATCAACTTTGAGCCCGAACCGAATTCGTCGTGAAACTCCGACTGCACAATCTTGTGCTGAGGGTACGCGGACGATTGCAGAACGCCATCGTTTACGTCCGCCTCGACTTTGGAGCGCAGAACTGCGCCAGGAAGACCCGAGAGGGTGATCGAATACGAGCCATCGGAATTGATACTGACCGACAGCGACTTCCCGCGAATCGAGCCACGTGTCTGTGCTCCATCGGGCGCGTCCTGTCGTGCCTGCCTACTCGCATTTGCCCGGCTCGCCAGCACAACCACGCCTACCAACAGACAAGCACAAAGACACCTGATTGATCGATTCACTGCGACTCCTTTCACCTGCACCGGTGTTTTGGATCGTCCAACCTATGCAGCTCACCGCCCACGGCGCGTCGCCGCCCGGAGGGAACAGCTCTAATGAACGGCAAACGCAGAGCACGCGCGATTGTGATGTTTCGTTATCTTACGACTGTAATCGCGTCTCGTCAATCGTCGCTATTAAACAAAAATATTGAAAGATTCCGTGATGCGCCTTTCAGCGCCGGACTAGGTTTAGGAGGAGCCTCCTTGGGCTTCCCATTTCCCCGGCGCGCACAGTACGAGGATTCCCAGGAACTCCTTCGGAAGGCCCGCGAATCACGTCGACTTTGGCTCATGGCATTTGATACGACAAGGGCTTTTGGGGAATGCTCGGGGATTTTGGGGATGTCAGACTTTCGGCATACCGAGAAAGAAGCAGTGAAGCATCATCCTAGAAGTTACTCGCCCAAAGCGTTTCGATATGCCAATATTAATGACTTGCTGTTTTCGAAATATAGTTATATTCTTCCGTATAGCTTCGCATTTATCCGTTCTTATGAAACTGATGCTTCGCAGTTGCTTCTTGTTCTCTATCTAGAATTGGAGTTTTGATGTCTCACGATCGAATCGCAACCCCGAACGACAGCCTGCTCACCGCGCCCCGGTATACCCTGCCTGAAATCCTTCAGCAACCACTTTTGTGGCCGGTAACCCTTGAAATAGTTCGCTCAGCCTCGCAGCAGATGCAGCTAAACAAAAAGCTCAAGGGAGCTCGCGTCCTGCTGACGGGTGCGGGCACTTCGGCATACGCGGCAAATGCTGTGGCGGCCGCGTGGCCACAGGCCATCGCAGTTCCCACGACAGACCTGCTCGTCGATGCAGAGCGTTACCTGGCGAATGTCGATGCTGTGATCTCTCTTGCCCGCTCAGGCAGCAGCCCGGAGAGCGCCGCAGTGGTCGAGCAGGTTCGTGCCTTGCGACCGGACATTCAGCACTTCGCCATTGTCTGCGATGAAGATGGCGCATTGTCCCGGTCCAGCCTTGACGGCCTTATCGTGCTTGATCCACGCGCCAATGACCAGAGCCTGGTAATGACGAGCGCGTTCTCTAATCTGGTGCTTGCCGGCCTTGCCCTGGCTCAACCGGAGGCCATCGTAGCCGTCGAGAAGCAGTTGAGCGCACGTGCTGACTCGCTGCTGGCGGACATCGATCAAGCTTGCCAGCGCGCAGCCACCCGCGTTCGTGATCGGATGGTGGTTCTTTCTTCCTCTCCTCTGCTTGGCTGGCAGCGAGAGGCCGGGCTCAAGTCGCTGGAGATGACCGCGGGCCGGTTCCCGCTGGTTTGCGAAACGTATCTCGGCCTTCGCCACGGTCCCATGTCGTTCGTCACGCCAGACACTCTTGTCCTCTGCCTCCTGTCCAGCGATCCGGTGCGCCGCAGTTATGAGCGGGATCTGATTCGTGAACTTCGTGCCAAGAAGATCGGTTACCTGGTGGGCATCGCGGACTACGAACAATCCCTGGGCCTTTTCGATCTCCTCATCCCTGCCGTGGCGCCGCACACGGACGATGCGCTGCGTACACCGTTTGAAATTCTGGGGCCCCAATTGCTCGGCTATCATTTGAGCTTACTGATTGGCTTGAACCCCGACAACCCAAGCCCGGACGGTGTAATTAATCGCGTGGTCAGCGGTGTCAGAATTTATCCGCACTGCGCCCTCGAGGCGCAGGGAGCAATATGAAGAAGCGCTTCGATGTCACGATCGCTGGCGAAATCAACATGGATCTCATTCTTTACGGGCTTCCTGAGGTCATGCTGCTGGAACGCGAATTGTTGGCGAGTGGCTTTGGAATGACGTTGGGGAGCTCCTCCGCGATTGTGGCCCATAACCTGGCCGCGCTTGGCGTCTCTGTCGGTTTCGTGACGCGGCTTGGAGACGACCCCCTGGGCAACATCGCTCTCGAACGACTTGCGGAGAAGGGGGTCGACATCTCGTGCGTCAAGCGCGTATCCACCTTTCCCCGAGATCGCGTACTGCAACCTTCACGCTGGCAATGATAGAAGGCAGTTCTCGGTCGCATTTGGATCCTCGGTCTAATACATCTATTTCTCAACCTCGATGGATCCCATGTCATACCATCCGTCGGGCTGCCTCCCGTCGATAGGTAGCCGTATGGCTGGCTTTCCAGTTTCCAGGTCGAGAATGCCGATACGCAAACGATACTTCCCTGCTCTCAGGTTAGCGGGGATATAGAGCGATTCATCTACGACGGAATCGCCAGGAAGCCACTTTGTCACTTCGACAGGCACTCGGATAACAGCTTGATCTCCCTGCGACCACAGTTGCACGGCCAGCTTGTATTCCTTGTAAATTGGCGCAACTCCGGCATTCAGCCACCACATGTGAACAGGGATCATGGAGCCCGCAGCGATATGCGCGGGATACTCCAGGCGGCGCGGAATGAATCGATAGCCCATGCGCTTCTCAAAATCCGCAAACTGCGCACGCCATTGTGTGGGGATCGGTGAGGACTTCACATTGACGGAAGTGACGTGCCAGCGCAAAGCCTGGTCGAGAATGTAATTTACATCGTAGCCATCGCGCAGCCAGGTTGAAGGCGTGCCACAAGTTTCCAGCGATATGGGACGGTGCTTCCAGACATCCTGAATGCCGGTACGCGCGACTTCTTCCGGGTACTGGTCCAGCATCTCCGAATCATTCGCTTTCATATCGCCCAGGCAGTCCAGTCGCCATCCGGCTCCCTGCTGGGTGCCGTAGGCCAGCGCCTCCGGCTCGTCGAAGTTCATCAGCAGCGTTGTATGCTGAAACGCCTGCAGCCAAATGTCGATAAGCGGCTTTTGAAACTGGAATGCCGGCATATAGCTGCTCCATCCTTCGCCCCAATACCCGACGGAGGAGATGTCGACGCTGTCGAGGGTGGGATTGCCGTCGTAACGTTCGCCTGCTGCCGCAACCAGCTCACCCCAGTACTTCAGATACAGTGGATCGCTGAAATCAGGCTGCCAGATTGCTCCGTCTTTGTCCATAGATGCGTTCGTCCGCCGTGCTCCGGAACTGCGGTACCAGTCAGGCAGCGGATCGCGGTCTGAATACGGCATGAGGCGAATTGCCAATCTCTGCCCATGCTTCTGAGCCTCGGATAAGGCTAGCTCAATAATGTCCCACCGGAATTTCCCGTGCTCCGGTTCAAGGGCGCTCCAGTACCACCGCAGATAGGCAATCGAAGTATCCGGAAAATCCGGCTTTAAGTTTGCATCGTGCAGTTTTTCAACCGGCCCGCGTTCCGACCAAGTATACGGAGGATTGAGTTCCTGGCCATTGAAGCGCTGAAATGTGGTAATCCCCATGCCGGGATTGACGAGAACATCCGGTGTTTCAACCGGCCGGATGACGACCGTCTCTTTCTGGGCATAGCCGTTCAGAATCGTCGCGCACATAACTAGAGCGCATAAGAGAGCTTTCAATTTCATTGAAGTCCATCCGCGTGTTGCACTCATGAATATGGTCACAATTCTCAGCATCCCGCCGCACATGCGATTGTGAATCCTCCACCGCCTAACAGGCGGTGGCTTCGGTTAAGGCTAAAAGCCGGATCGATCGGCCATGCGGCCGATTACACCACATTGAAGTCATCGTCTGGCTCCGGGGGCTTTTGTTCCTCGATATACCGTTTCCAGACTTCATCGGTCACATTGCCGCTCGTCGCCACCCAATAACCCCACCCCACAGATGTTGACCCCAATACCGCTTTCGCAGACCCGCAAATTCGCTCAGCAGTTTATGCGAACTCTTCCCTTTCAGGTATTGCATTGCCCGCGGCACCGCTATGTGCGGCGGGATACCAATCAGCATGTGAACATGATCCCGATTGATCGATCCAGTGTAGATCACCATCTCCTGGCTCCGAAAAATTTCGCGAAGCAATTCCCGGCATCGCTGGCCGACATCCCCCGCAAGAACCGCATACCGGTACTTCGTCGTCCACACCTGGTGATATTTGCAGTCCCACATGCCACGCTTGTAGTCTTCCATCCATACAAGCCTAGTACCATCCGTCGCCTGAAGGCGAGGGGTTTACCGATCCCCTATCGGGGACTCCAAAGTTACAACAACAAGGTGCCTAAACGTACATAAGTGGCGTTGACGCCAACTTACGTTTTGCCCAGGCACCTGCTTAGCTAAAAGTCTCTTAAAAGCTGAGCTTCAGAGCCATTTGCAGGATCCGAGGATCATTGGCGGAGGTGATTGCGCCGAAGACACCGGGGCCATCCTGAAGGCCTGCATCGGGATTGCCAAAGTTAACATTGTTGAAGGCATTGTAGAATTCTGCCCGGAATTCATACCGAATGCGTTCGCCTGCCTTACCAGCCTTCAGTAGAGCCAGGTCCGTTGTGAAAAGCCTCGGACCGCGAAGAGAGTTTTTGCCAATGTTTCCGTATGTGCCAATTGCATTGGGAACAAAATCGGCAGTGTTAAACCACTCATTGATCCGCTCAGCATGGGAGCGCCCGGAACTCAGCTTCGTCTGCGCAATATTTGCCACCGTAATGTCGGGGCGGTCATTCCCCATCGCACTGAAGGAATTGTCGTCCTCTGCGAACGCGGTGAACGGAAAGCCTGTTTGCCAATTCGAGATATAGCTCAGGTTCCATCCATTAATCGCCTTATCCGCAACACCCTTGACCGGGACGCGAGGAAGAGCGTAATTTCCCGACAACCTGAAGACCTTGTTATCGTCGCCGGCGTCAGGGCCGTAGTCAAGAGAGCGGCCACAAGCGCAGGTATTGATGCCGTAAATTCCAAATGTCCCCGGCTGTCCATTGGGACCGAAGTCGTTCAATGAGCGCGACCACGTGAAATTCGTCTGGAAGGTCAGGCCATATGTTAAGCGCTTTTCGAGTTCAAGCTGGCCGGCATTGTAATTGCTGTTGACTCCTGAGTTGATGGAACCGATGAACCCGTAGTTTGGGTAGCGGAGACGCGATTGGATATTGTCTTCCGTCGACTGCCCCGGAATATAAACCGAGGGATTCAACTGGAGCAGTCCCGCCTCCTGATCTCCCGTACCACCAAGGTGAGCCCCGTGGTTCCCCGCATATTCCGCCCTTAAAAACCAAGTGGAACCGAACTCGCGCTCCAAGGTGAGGTTATAAGTAAGAATTTGAGGAAGCCGGAAGTGCCTGTCGAAGATCTGCGTAAAAGCGATGTTCTGCGGGAACGTCACCGAAGCGCCCGGATTGATTGGGCCAAACGAGGCGGGAAACGGATTCGCCATACCCACGGCGGAATAAGGATTCGTGAAATTGGTATTCGTAATGTTCACGATAGGAGCGAACGGAGGAACACCGACAACATCTTCGAACGCTACCCCATTGGGTGCCTGGTAATAATAGCCTGCTCCACCGCGAATGCTGGTCTTGGCATCGGCCGACAGTTGGTATGCAAAGCCCACGCGCGGGCCAATATTGCTCAAGTTGTTGTAGATGGAGGATGCGGGACATCCAGCATCGTGATGACTTCCGCCGAAGATCAGGTCCTGAGGCGCATTGGGGTAGCGCACCGATTGCGCTCCGGGCACAAAACACGCCACTCGTCCGTCGCTATCCGTGTAAGGTAAGAATGGATCCCAGCGTACGCCGACGTTCACTGTGAGCCGCGAAGCCGCATGCCAGTTGTCCTGTACGAAGAAACTCCAGTCGTTTCCGCTAAAATCAAGGTACAAACCGCCCGCCTGCGTAAAGCTCGATACGTCGCCCAGAAGAAAGTCGGAAAGATTATCTCCGCTGAGGTTGCCACCAAAGTTATAGTTGCCATCGGCCTGATATGAATTGCCCATGGGAAGATGAATATGTTCCCATTCGCCACCAAACTGGAGTTCATTCGGTCCTTTGACAAACGTGGCAATTTCACGATCGGATATGTCGCTGTGATTCCACGTTCCGGGAGACGGTTGGTCGCCAACGGTGAACGCTCCGGGCACAACAACATTGAGTGTCGCCGGAAAGTTCGTGGGCTGGGCAATGTTTGCGCCCGCCTGAGCAATATTGAAAGGCGCGGGCGATTCCGTCAAGCCGGTCTTACCCGTCCATCCAAAATAACTATTGAGAAGAATGTTGGGCGAAATCGTGTATATGTCGACCACGCTGACATTCTTCAGGTCCTGATTTTGTGGATCTTCTTCATTGCCTTCAAGGATGTTGCTCGATGGCGGGACGATGATCGGGACTGTGTACCGGAGTTGAAAATAGTGCCCGCTAATATGATGTTTGCCGCGGTTGTAGTCAATCTTGACCAGGTATTCGTCAGTATTCTGGACAGATGGTGCGCCGTTGTACTTCAAATAGTTGGGCCCATCCGCCGGGTCATTCGGAAGAGGAATGTGATTCAACAAATGGAGCGCCGTTGGGTCGAAGGCTGCTGGATTGATCGCATTGTTGCTGTCGAATTGGTAGGGCGAGGTCGGGTCGGGGTTCGTCAATACTGTATCGGGGAGAAGAACCGAGAAATCTCCGCTACGCTCAGCCTGCGTCGGTACCTGGGAACTCAGGCCATTGTCGGAGGTGTTTTGGCGTGTGCCTTGATAGGATCCAAAGAAAAACAGCTTGCCTTTCAGGATTGGCCCGCCGATGGTGCCTCCAAATTGATTCTGCTTCAACGGATTTGGAGAAGTAGCAAAGTAGTTCTTGGCATCCATCGCATAGTTGCGGAGATACTCAAAGACATCGCCATGAAATTGGTCTGTGCCGGATTTGGTTACGACATTCGCCACTCCGCCTGTAGCGTTTCCATAAGTGGCGCTCATGTTATCGGTTTGCACATTGAATTCTTGCAACGCGTCCGGACTGGGGAAGGGCAGATTAGTGTTGATATACATGTCGTTATAATCCACGCCATCCAACAAATAATAGACGCCGTTTGAGCCGCCGCCATTGACCTTTGCATATTGCTCGCCGGGAAGAACTCCGCCTTCACAATTGGCGCCGCAGTTCTGTCCTGAGACATCGACTGCGCCCGGGACAAGAAAGACCAACTGTTGCGCCTCGCGGCCATTCAACGGCATGCTTTCCATGCTCTTCTCATCGATAACCTGCATGATCGCCGCGTCGTCGGTTGTCACCTGGTTGCTGCTGCCCTCCACCGTGATCTGCTGGGTTACCGCTCCCACCGCCAAGGTGACCTTCTGGCTGGCCGCCTGACCAACTTCCAATCCGATTCCCTTTTGCAGATAGGTACTGAAGCCGGTCATTTCCACGGTCAACTGATACTCGCCAACGGGCAGGCCTGGAAACAGGTATTCCCCTGCTTGTCCCGATTTGACCTGCTGCTTATATCCGGTCCCGACCTGCTCGACGGTCACGGCCGCTCCGGGGATTGCTGCGCCGGACTTGTCTTGGATCGTCCCGCTTAGACGTGCTGTTGTGTACTGGCCAAATGCCGAAGGTGCACATAGGACGAGAACTAAGAAAGATAGGAGAAGCATTGCGGACGTGCATTGTGCGCTGTTGAAGAGTTGACATCCTGCATTCGTGCTTTTATCTGCTGGATTCATTTGTGCTGCCTTCCCTCAATTGAAATACCTGTGCCCAGTTGAAATGCTGCGGCTGCTTGTTTTTCGTGTCGGGCGGCTCGCGTTTCCCTCAATTGTGAAACCTTTCGAGTAGTGTCCTTTTTTTACGATTTATCATTACCATTGTCAAGAAAAAAGAGGAGGAAATCTCCATAATTTGGGTTTTCTCTGAGGCGGCCGCGTCAAATTTGGTTTGAAATGTCCTGCAATCCCCACAGGAAACAACGCTCCAGAGCATATCCAGGACACAAATTGATATTCAAGCAGTCATCGTCCGGTACGCTTCTGGGGCGAGGTCGGTGCACATATCGCTTCAATTTTGGTTTCGAAGACTACAAAATGAAAGTCTTGACGGTCGCGTAATGCGAACATATTCTTACATACGGCTTCGAATTCGGCGGATTCGCGAAACATGCTTCGCCAATGTTTTGAAGTTGCCCGACTGATGAACGGAGTTTAAGCGTGACCCAGAATTCCGAGCCTGGCCACAAAGACTAGCCGCCACGACGCCCCTTTACACACCCTCCAGGAGATTCTTCGGCAGCCTGTTCTTTGGCCGGCCACCGTTGAAAGGGTTCGTTCTGCATCAGACCGGCTGCAACTACAGGAGAGGCTTCAAAACGTACGGGTGGTACTAGCCGGAGCTGGAACGTCGGCCTACGCTGCCAGCTCCGTGGCAACAGCGTGGCCCAATGCACGAGCTATTCCTACCACAGATCTCTTAATCGATACGGAACGCTATTTGGGAGATGTTGGCGCCGTCATCCAGGCGCTCTTGCGCCATAGGAACACGAAACGGAGGCATGGAGAAGCTGCATCGCAACGGTGGATTTTATGGCGCCGGCGAGCCGCTTGGCCGCTGGCGGTGATTCATTTGTTCCATTCTTTCGTTCACAAGTTTTTCAAACTCATCCTTGGGCATCTTCAGCTCGTCAGGATGCGCAGCAACCCATTGCTTGAACCCGGCAAACTTCTCTGCGTTCCAGCCGCCTTCGAACTGCGCTCCATTCTTGCCTTCTTTATTGAGTAAGAAATTATAGTCGTCCATCAGGCTGGTTAGTTCGGCCGAGCTGATTGCCTCCTCGACCAGGATGGCAGGAACGAAAATGACGCCCTGCGCATCGGCAATGACCAGATCGCCCGGCAATACGGTGGCGCGTCCAATCCGGATAGGGCAATTGATACAGGTCAGCTCCTCCTGCTGCCAAGCTGAGGGATCGTACCCTTTGTAAAAGCCGTTGAAGTCAGGAATCTCGCGATTCTCCGCTTCATCGCGGATGCCGCCGTTAAACACGAATCCGCTGTGGGTATGCTCGGCAATGCCGTTGCCCAGGTTCGAGCCGATGAGCGTGCCGTCTATGATTTTGCCGTAGCCATCCGCGACATAAACATCGCCCTGCACCAGTTCCGCAATTGGCCAGCTGTTGTTCATGCCAAACGGGATACGGCCTTCCGCCTTGCCTTCGGCGGCTTCGGCTTTGGCGACGTCAGGCCGGCTCGGCATGTACTGCGTAGTCAAGGCGCGGCCGGAGAAAGGCTTGTCAGAGTGCAGCGCAAGCCAGCCGGACTCAAACTGATTGTCGTATCCCTTTTCGCGAAGGAAATCCCAGATATCTTCCGTGGAAACATCGAGTGCGCGCTTGAGCAAGTTGTCGGGGATCTTGGGTCGTCCATCGGGGAAACGCTCGCCTTTCCAATCCGACGTGTAAAACATGATCTGTTCGCGGGCTTGTTTCACCTGCGCAAAGGTACGCGTTCCGAGCACGCTGGCTACCACAAGCAGAGCAAGAATGCACTTCTTCATCACACCTCGATGCGACTTACGAGTCCTTGGTGTCGCGGGAAAATTATACTAGCCCACTTATACCACTCGTGATGTGCGGGGAAATTTTGTTTCCATCGAGCTGAGAGGGACTCTGATCAACGATTGGTTCAATGTGAACGCCTTCACCGAGGCCGTGGGCCATTTTGGCAGCACGCCCAGGGATCGGTTTTCCGGGGCTGCGAACGAACCGCTGGCTCTGTTTATGAAAAAGAAGTTTTCCGATGCCGATCGAGAAGCAACGCCTGGAGTTCCGCTTCGAGGCATTTAGCGGCCTCAATCATCCTCAATTTGGATCTCCGGGGACTCAGCAGGACGCTGCGCACTTCGGGCAGATCACCTCAACCAATATCAATAACCGGGACTTGCAGCTCGCCCTGAAGTACAAGTTCGAATTGTTTGGCGAATATGGGTCTGGCAAGAAGTTCGCAACTCTGGCAGGATAGGGTATGGCGTGCAAAACCCAAAACAGCGAAGGAGAATCGCATGGAGATTATTGGTACACGGCGCAGGTTCTTTGGCAAGTTCGGAGCGGCACTGGCTTTCATGGCCGGCGCCCCGAAACTCTTTTCACAGCAAGGGGCATCCCCGGCCGTTGCGTCGGCGCCTGGCGGCGACAAGCCTCATCACAAGAACAATCACATACAGAATGGCATCTACTACTTCTCCGGCACCGGCGCCAACGACGACTTTCCCGACGACGATCATGTGCTGGTGACCGATCCCTTTGAGAAGCACGTAACCCGCACTATGGACGCGCTTAAAAAGACGCTGGAACGCGCAGGCAGCAACATGGACAGTATCGTCACTCTCCAGGTCTTTCTTTGCCTGCCGCTGGCCGACGGGGTTCCCATGCCGACGGGGAAGGCGCGGTTCGATGCGCATCATGCGCAGTATGTTGCGTTGAACAAGATCTACGGGACCTATTTTTCGCCCGGAAAAGCACCATCGCGTTCATGCATGGCCCTGGAATGGATTCCCGGAGATTCATTGATCGAGATTTCGGGTTGCGCCATGGTTCTTCCTCCTGCTGCCGCAGCCACTCCGCCTGCTGGCGAGTAACTTCACTCACGATAACGATAGGGAACCGCACATGAATTTGAAACTAGGTTGGAGCCGCCGTTCGTTTCTGGCGGCGCTCGGGGTCGTTACCGGAGGACTGCTGTCGGCGCCGGAATCGAACGCAGCCGGCGTGTTTGGCAAGAAGCCCGAGCCGTCGATGCCCTCAGTCGACGGCAGCCCGATTGTGCCGATCACGAGCGGTCTGGGATCGACTGGCGACATCTATGCCGAACTGGGTGTGACGCCCCTGATCAACATCAATGGCACGATCACCGTGATTGGCGGTTCGGTGATGAAGCCGGAGGTGATGGAACTCATCCGCCGGGGCAACGAGCACTTTGTCTTGATCGACGAGTTGGAGATCGCCGCAGGCAAGTTTATATCCAAGCTATGTAAGTCCCCCGCCGGCTACACTGGGTTGGTAACAGGCGGCGCGGCCGCAGCGCTTGTGGTTGGGTATGCCGGCATGATGACCGAAGACTGGGAGCATCGCATCCGGGAGGTTCCCGACATTACGAATTGCCCCCGATACGAAGTGATCATCCAGAAGAGCCATCGCTATCCCTTCGATCATCAGATCAGGCAGACCGGCGCGAAGCTGGTTGAAGTGGTGACCCGCGAGGAGATGATTGCCGCTATCAATCCAAAGACTTTGGCGATTCACTTCACGAATATTCTTTCGGACAAAGGCCAAGTGAACGGGCCTGACACGGTAGCTATCGCGAAGGAGCACAACCTCTATACCTTCAACGACGCGTCGGCGGACGTGCCCCCGGTATCGCGGCTGTGGGAATATCCGGCGGTCGGATTCGACATGCTGACGTTCAGCGGTGGCAAGGATATCTGTGGACCGCAAGCTTCCGGCATTCTTATCGGCAAGGAGGAACTGATTCGCTACTCGCTATTGAACATGAGCCCGCAGGAGGATCGGATCGGGCGCTGCTGCAAGGTGGGCAAGGAGACTATCTTCGGCTTGCTGAAGGCGCTGGAGATATTTGTCAATCAGGACTACGACACGACATTGAAAATGTACGATGCGCGCGCGCGGACGATTACCGACGCGGTGGCGAAGTATGGGGTGACGGCTCTTCCGCGCGAGTTCAATCCCGAGGCTCTCGGCAACGTGACGCCTAACTACAGTTGGCATATCGACCCAGCCAAGCTCGCGATCACTGGACCTGAGGTGATGCAGGCGCTGGCCGACACCCGTCCGATTGGGATTGGCAGCATGGGCGCAGGCGCGAGCGGGATGCGAGGACGGGAACCGGAACAGCCTCAAGGCAGTTCCGCTGCCGCAAATCCTCGTCCCGCAGGTGCTCGTCGCGGAGGGGGACATCATGGCGACGATCCGAATACCTTTGGGTTTGCCGTGTGGCAGCTCAAGAATGGCGAGGACAAGATCATTTCGGACCGTTTGGTGGAGATATTCAGTACAGCTCCGAAGGGGACTGGGACGGCGTGATTTTATGGGTGGTGGATTTGCCGTCCCGGCGGATGGCTCGGACCACGAAGCAACAATCGGAGACAAGACTGAGCCCGCCGCAATTCTGTTCCCGGTCGTGTGAATTCGTATCCGGATGCCGCGAGTTTCAAATGTCGACAAACGTGAATCAAGGCCGTTTTTCACGCCGCCGTTTTCTCGGGTGGGTTCAGGCTGTTGCTACGGGGCTTGGAACTGCGCCGGCATTTGCCTCTTCAGTCGTCTCAACTTCTAATCCCGCGTCGCCCGAGAGTACCGATAACTTTGGCGAAGAACACTATGCCAAGCTGGGCGCAGACGGAGATCGTCGGGCGTCAGTTGCGCTCAGTCCTCGCGCATCCGCAAGCCTGCTTTTACTCATTACACAACAGATTGCACAGGGAGCCGATCGTGCAAAAGGAATCAAGAAGGAAAATTCTGAAGAACGCGCTGACAATGGGTGCGGCAATTGCGGGAAGCATTGTCTCCGTCAAAACCGTGGAGGCCCAGGTCTCGGGCAAACTGGAAAAGAAATCGTATCCCCCCACGTCCAACACCGAGAATGCCACGGCCGCTCCTCCGTTATTTTCGAGCGCCATCTCCTACGGCAATCTACTGTTTCTCTCCGGTGTGGGCGCGCATTTCAAGGGCACAATCGAGGAGCACACCAAGCATGTGCTGGACGACTTGGAACAGACTCTCATCTTCGCGGGCTCCTCGATGGAGAAGGTTCTAAAAGTCAACGTTTACCTCAACGACATCAACGATTGGCCCAAGATGAATACCGTTTATGCTGGCCGCTGGGGCAATATGCCGCCAGTTAGGACCACCGTTGCGCCTGCGGGCGGCATTCCCGGTAACTCATTGGTTGAGATCGATCTGATCGCGTACATCTGAAGTAGGCGGGCCTATCATCGGCTTGCGCGACAGACAATTCGCGCGACAAGGCCTCATGGGTTAAGAGGAAGAACAATATACACGTTGCGAAGTGCGGGATTTTTCGACCGCGCAGTCGGGCCTCTATGTTCCCTTGTACGGGGGCATCGCCCATTTGGAGAGGTGTCTCCACTACAACTAGCACGCTCTGATCCTCGGCTTATGGGCGGCTGAGGCTTCATGACACCATGGCCCGCCTCGCCGCAGGCACCTGCCGTTCGTCCACGGTGGAGCAACTTGTCCCTGATTCATCGCGGCGCCATGGGTGACACGGCGATATATAAAGAATATTCTTCGCTGTGCGTCCGTAAGCCCCGATTCGATTGAAGTGATATCTAACAATGATTGCGACCCGAGCGCACCAAGTCACCATGGAGGAGCCCACCGTCCGCGTCAGTTCTATGCGCTCAAACAAGGAGTGGGGAATCGTCGGCAGCACGGGGCAACGGGTTCGCGTATCGGAGAATCGGATTCGGGTTCCGGATCTGGTCGTCCTCACCAACGGAGCGCAGCCGGATGTATTGACCGATCCGCCGTTGCTGGTAATCGAGATTCGTGGGATCGCATACACCCCATGCCCAAAAACCCAAGCTGAAAGCTAGCGGCTAGTAGCTGCCTTACTCAGCCCCAGCTCCTTCATAGCCATCTGCAAATCCGCCCAGGCCTCTTTCTTCTGCCGCGGATCGCGCAGCAGAAACGCCGGATGATAAGTCACAATCAACTGCATCCCGCGAAACGCATGAACCCGTCCCCGCAGCCCCGCCAGCGGCTGCCGATGCCCCAGCAGATACGTCGCCGCCGTCGCCCCCAGCGCCACCAGCACTTGCGGCCGCACCACGTCGATTTGCCGAAACAGAAACGGCGTGCACGTATTCGCTTCGTCCGGCTCCGGCGTACGATTTCCCGGCGGCCTGCACTTCACCACGTTCGCAATGTAGACCTGCTCGCGTTTCAGACCCATCGCCGCAATCATGTTGTTCAGCAGTTGCCCCGCGCGTCCCACAAACGGCAGCCCCTGCGCATCCTCGTCCGCGCCCGGCCCTTCGCCCACAAACATCAGCCGCGCATTGGGATCGCCATCGGCAAACACCAGCTTGTTGCGCCCCTTGTGCAGAGCGCAGCGCGTGCAGTCGCCAAGCTCATCGCGAATTATCTGCAAAGCGGCAGCGCGGTCCGAAGCCGGCACAGCGCCGCCAATCTCCGGCGGAGCAGTAATACTCTTGCGTGCGGAAATGGCAGGTTCCTCTCCAAAAAAGTTGGGTCGGGCAATGGGAGGCTGGGCTTCCGTGTAAACCGGCGCAGATTGCGTTTCATCCGCCTCCGCAGCGAGCAGCGCCGCATCCACAGGCCGGCGATAAAACTCAGTCAGCCCAAGGTCGCGATAAAAACGAACGCGCTCCACAAGAGCCTCACGGGTTGCCGCATCGAGCTGTCTCGCCAATTCGCCTACTCCACAATCAACTGCCGCCGCGCCGGCAGAACCGCGTCGCCCAGCACCCGATCCTGCCGCGACTTAAGATCGTCGTCCTCATCCATTTCCACCATCAGCGGACGCGGCCGACGCAGCGCCAGAATCTCATCCAGAATCCGATCGGCAAGCTGCCGCTTCGGCATCTCAGCCAACTCAATCGAAGTAGTCGCCGTCAGAAACGTCGCCGCATTCGTCTCCGCCTCAATGCCCACGCCATCCGCGGTCACATCGTTCACCACAATCGCATCCGCGCCCTTTGCCGCCAGCTTCGCGCGCCCGTTGGCCATACTGTCGTTGGTCTCCGCCGCAAAGCCAACAATCAGTTGTCCCGGCCTTCGCCGCCGCACCACCTCAGCCAGAATGTCCTCTGTCGGCGCCAGCTCCAGCGTCATCGGTCCCGTGCGCTTCAGCTTCTGTGCGCTCACCGCAACCGGCCTATAATCGGCCACCGCAGCGGCCTTCACAACCATCGTGGCTTCGGCCATGCGCTTCAATACTGCCTCGCGCATCTCGTCCGCCGTAATCACCTTCATCAACTCGCAGTGCGCCGGTGGATGCAGCGCCGTCGGCCCGCTCACCAGAATCACCTTGGCCCCGCGGCTCTGTGCCGCCTCAGCCAGCGCGTATCCCATCTTGCCGCTCGAACGGTTGCCCAGGAACCGCACCGGATCCAGCGCCTCGCGCGTCCCCCCGGCGGTCACCAGCACAACCTCGCCCGCCATATCGTGTCGCCGTCCCAGTGCTTGAAGCACCGCATCGGCAATCGCATCCGGCTCCGCCATGCGCCCCGTGCCCACCATCCCGCAGGCCAGGTCCCCAGTGCCCGGCTCCACAACCCGCACACCCCGCTGCCGCAGCATCTCCACATTCGCCTGCGTAGCCGGATGGTTCCACATATTCACGTTCATCGCCGGAGCCACCAGCACCGGTGCCGTTGTCGCCAGATACATCGTGGTCAGGAAATCGTCGGCAATGCCATGCGCGAACTTGGCCAGAACATTCGCCGTTGCCGGAGCCACCACCAGCGCCTCGGCCCACTGCGCCTCGCCGATATGCTCAATCCCGTTCTGTTCGGCGGCGGTATCGCCCGCTCCGCCGGCCGCATCGTCCCAAAGGCTCGTAATCACCCTGTTCCCGGTTAGCGAAGAAAACGTAAGCGGCTGCACAAACCTGCAAGCCGCCGCGGTCATCACCACATGCACTTCCAGTGCCTGCCGCTGCAGCGCGCGCACCAGTTCCGCCGCCTTATACGCAGCAATCCCACCCGACACGCCCACCGTGACTCTCATGGCTAGATTGTAGAACAGTGAACAGTGCACAGTGCACAGTGAACAGTGAACAGTGAGCAGTTCGCCGATCGGATCGCAGTGATCCGCGCAACCGGCCTGTAGCCCCAGGAAGCAGTGCTCCAAGCTATTCCGCAATCAAACCGCGCACAGGCAGAACAACAATAGAGCAACAATCCAGCAGAACACTGACCAGCGAAAGCTGTTCACTGTTCACTGTGCACTGTCCACTGTCCACTGTTCACTGTCCACTGTCCACTGTGCACTGTCCACTGTTCACTGTTCACTGTCCACTGTACACTGTCCACTGTCCACTGTTCACTGTGCACTGTCCACTGTTCACTGTCCACTGTCCACTGCTTTTCTCAGCTCAGCAGAATCGGAATTGCCGGTCCTTCCACCAGCGGCTTCACCACCGCAACCTCGGTCTTGACGTAGGAAATTTTTCCCGCTTCAATCTCGTCCTGCGCGATGCGGCATGCCTTGGTGGACTGCGTGTTGATCAGGGCGTGGGAGCCGCTCTGCAACTGGCGAGCGCGACGCGCCGCGACTAGAACCTTGCGATAGTTCGAATCGAAGCTGGTCTCAATCGTCATCGGATTCCTCCTCGAAGTTCAGTTCCTGCTGGCGGGAGTCGCCAAGTATTCCAAACGCCTCCAGCACAGGCTTGAGCCGCTCCTGCGAATTGGTTTGCAGGCAAGCCGCGGCCACTTCCAACACCCGTCGCGAACGGTATGCAATCGCTTCGCCATTCCGGAAATAGCGCTCGGACAACACGATCGCTTCCAGTTGCGCTACCGCTCGGTCCAAAATGTCGTTGACCAGAATATAACCGTACTGGCGAAAATTCTCAATCTCCTTGCTCGCCTCGCTCAAGCGGCGATAGAGTTCCGCCTCGTTCACCACCCCTTCCGCGCGGCTACGATTGCGTAAACGCGTGCGCAGCACTTTAGGGTTAGGCGGAAGAACAAAAATGCTTACCGCCTCGGGCATGCTCGCGCGCACCTGCGCCCTGCCCTGCACATCGATGTCCAGCAGCAGATCGTGTCCGGCTCTCCGCGCCTCATCCAGCGACTCGCGCGACGTGCCGTAGAGGTGGCCGAACACCTCCGCATGCTCCAGAAACATCCCCGCTGCAACCATCCGCTCAAACTCTTCACGCGACCTGAAGTGGTACTCGCGTCCATCTTCCTCTGAGCCGCGAGGAGCCCGCGTGGTCCATGAAACTGCAAAATCCACGCCGCTCAACTGCTTGCGCAATTCGCTCACCAGCGTACTCTTGCCCGAGCCCGAAGGCGCCGAAATAATAAAAAGAATTCCCGCCACGTATCGTTATTCCCTTCCGCCTAAACTGCGCTCCCGCTCACTGTCCACTGTCTCACTGTTCACTGTTCACTGTTCACTGTTCACTGTTCACTGTTCACTGTCCACTGTCCACTGCCTTCACTCCAAGTTCTGAATCTGTTCCCGAGCCTTCTCGATCTCCGCCTTCATCGCCAGCCCCAGTTCGGTAACGCGCGTGCCTTTCCCGCCCACCCCGCCTGTCTTTGACAGCAGCGTATTGGCCTCGCGGTTCATCTCCTGAAGCAGAAAATCGAGCTTCTTGCCCACCTCGCCGCCGCCCGCCAATAGCTCCCGGAAGTGACCAATGTGCGTCGTCATCCGCGTCAGTTCCTCGGCAATATCGCTCCGTTCCACCAGCACCGCCACTTCCTCAAGCAGCCTTTGCCGGTTGAACTCCGGCCCGGTGGCCGCCAGCAACCGCTGGGTCAGCCGCTCCTGGTATCGCTGCTCAATTTCCGGCCGCAGCTTCGCCACGCAGTCCGTTGCCTCTCCCAGCCGGTCCAGCGTTCCCTCCAGAATCGCTGCCAGCGACTCGCCCTCGCGCGCCCGCATCGTCTTGAGTTCCTCAAGCAGCGGCCCAATCTGTTCGAGTGCGCTCTCCGCCAGCACCGCCAAATCTCCGTCGTCGCGGCTCTCTGCCTGCAGCGCGCCCGGCAAACGAAATACGGCGTTCAGGTCTGGCTCGCATTTGAGCCCATGCTCCCGGCTTGCCGCGTCGAAGGCTGCAAGATAGCCGGCCACAAACTCGCGATTGTAGCCCGCGGTCTTCTGCGTGGCCCGATCGACGGACAATGTCAGATCCACATGCCCGCGCACCAGCTTGTCCTTCAGCACCTTGCGCAGTTCCATCTCCAGCGCATCCAGTCCCGGCGGCAACCGCAACTGCACATCCAGAAAACGATGATTGACGCTCTTCACGGTCAGCGTGTAGCTGAGCTGGTCTTGCTCGCCAAGCGGTATGCGCGCCTGCGCCCGCGCAAACCCGGTCATCGAATAAATCGGCATACTTGCTTACTCCTCTTTCCCGAAGACGTACGCCGGCTCAAAGCCAGGCAAGTAGTGCGTCAAGGGTGTTTCTGATTCCGGCTCAGCCTCGGGCTGGTCTATAAACTGCAACTGGTAAAGCCGCTGGTAAGTTGGCGAAGCAGTCAGCAAATCCTCGTGGCTGCCGATCGCCGTTATGCGGCCGTCTTCAAGCACCGCGATTCGGTTGGCGCGGCGTATCGTTGAAAGCCGGTGCGCAATCACCATCACCGTGCGCCCCTGCATCAGGTTGGCCAGCGCTATCTGCACCAGCGACTCGCTCTCCGCATCCAGCGCCGACGTCGCCTCATCCAGAATCAGAATCGGCGCGTCCTTCAGGATGGCCCGCGCGATGGCCAGCCGCTGGCGCTCGCCGCCCGACAGCCGAAATCCCTTCTCGCCAATCACCGTATCGTAGCCTTGCGGCATGCGCAGAATAAAATCGTGGGCCAGTGCATTGCGCGCCGCCCCCTCCACCACCGACGCCCGCACATCCGGCCGGCCGTACGCAATGTTGTTGCGCACCGTATCGTTAAAGAGGATCGTCTCCTGCGTTACCTGCGCAACCTGCCTGCGCAGCGAGGCCAGGGTGAGAGAACGCAGGTCGTTCCCATCAATCTTGATCGCGCCTGTGCTCACGTCGAAAAACCGCGGAATCAAATTCACCAGCGTAGACTTCCCTGCCCCGCTCGGCCCCACCAGCGCCAGCACCTCGCCGGCCCGCACCTCAAGATCGATGTTGTGCAGAATCTGGTGCTCGCCCTCTTCGGTCGAATACGAGAAACCGACGTCCTGAAATTGAATCGCCCGCTGAAATCTCTTCAGCGTGATCGCATGTGGCCGTTCCTTCACGTCGTCTTCCGTATCGAAGTAGCCGAAGATCGAAGACGAGGCCCCCATCGCCTGCTGAAAGCTGTTGTAGAAATACGCAAACTTGCGCACCGGATCGTAGAGCTTGAAAAGCAAAATGATGAACGCGCCAAAAAGCCCCATCGTCATCTGGCCGTGCAGAATCTCATTGCGCCCGATGAACAGAAACATCGCGATCGCCACCGCGCCGATCGAGTCCATCAACGGCGAGCTGATCGACTGAATGCGCACATTGCGCAGATTGGCGCGGAACAATCGTCGCGCGGCCGTCTTGAAGCGCAGAATCTCCCACATCTCGGTATTGAAGGCTTTCACGATGCGGTTGCCGGTCACCGTTTCATGCAGAATGTTTTGAATCTCCGCCAGCTTGTCCTGCCCGGTTCTCGTGCGTGTCCGCACCTCCTTGCCGATTTTGCGCGCGGATGTGATCACCACCGGAATAAACAAAACCAGCGCCCAGCTTAGTTGTCCGCCCAGGCCGATCACGCACGCCAACCCCACAACAAAGGTGAAGAACTGCTGCAAGAATTCGCCGATCACGGAGCTCACCGCGATCTGCACCTTGTCCACATCATTGATGAGCGTAGAAAGAATGGACCCTGTGGCGTGCTTGTGAAAGAAGCTCGACGAACGCCGCAGCGTGGCTTCGTAAAGGTGATTGCGCAGGTCGGTGATCAACCCGAAGCCCGCATAGTTCACCAGGTAGGTTCCGAGATAATCGCAAATTCCCTTCGCCAGCGTTGAGAGGATCAGCGCAAAAGCCACCACAACCCATGCATTGTGCATGTGCAGAAAATGGGGAACCAGTATCCTCAGATCGAATCGCAGGTCGAAGTGCAATCGGCCGCTGGGAAGACCCAGAAGGATAGGCCCTTCCGGCGCATCGGGCCTCAGAACCTGATCGAAGATGGGCTGCAAAAGAAGTACGCGAAAAGTGTCGAGCACCCCGACGGCCGCCAGCAGCAACACGCCCGGCAGCCATTCCAGCGAGTAAGGCAGCCCGTAGCGCAGCAGACGCAGAAAATTCTTCATGCCGGTTGCCCCGTTCGATTCACGTAAGTTTCCCGGACTCGCTCCAGGGGGGTGCAAACTTCCATCCAATTATTGTATCCGGGCTAACTTGTTCCGGGTCCACTTACTCCGGGATTCCGTTACAACTCAGAAACTCGGCCGCAGTCCTGCATGAAGGGTACGGGCTTCAGCCCGTACATAAATGTCCCAAAATGATGTGGGCTTTAGCCCCTGAGGGCCGTCCCTTCAAGCTTGCGCATGACTTCAGGCTCCTGAAACTCCAAGTGGGTCTGCGCGCCCATTGTTATCATTACCCCGTGACCGATCCCGCACCGACAGCCATTCCGCGCCATCTAACCACTGTCTTCCTCGACCGCGACGGAGTCCTCAACAAGAAAATGCCGGAGCCCCGCTATGTCGCGTCGTGGGCCGACTTTCACATCCTCCCCGGCGTCCCGGATGCAATCGCCCGCCTCAATCGGGCCGGCCTGCGCGTCATCGTCCTCTCCAACCAGCGCGGCATCGCTCTCGGTCTCTACACAGCCGCCGATGTCGAGGCCATCCATTCCGCCTTCCAGCGAATTCTGAGCAGCAACGGCGCGCACATAGACGCCTTTTTCATTTGCCCGCACGATCGCGGCCAATGCAACTGCCGCAAGCCGCTGCCCGGCCTCTTCCATCAGGCCACGGCCCAATTCCCAACCATCGCCGCCGCATCCAGCGTCATGATCGGCGACTCCCTTGTTGACATTGATTTCGCCCGCCGCCTGGGAATGACGGCCATCCTCATCGATAGCAACTCGGAGCACGCAAGACCCGGCGACGAATCCGCGCGCGCTCTGGCCACCCTCTGCTTTTCCTCGTTGCCGGAAGCCGTAAGCGCTTTACTGGATATCCGCTAGGTCTCTCACCCCTTGTTGTTGTACTGACTCCGGGTGCCCCAGGTCCCGCTTCTGGGACCTGGGATAGTATGAACCCAACGCACAAAATCACACGTTCAGAAACCTAGTACCCCCTCAGCCCCACAATCGCCTTCAGAATCGAATCCGGCTGCGGAAGAATCGCATCCTCCAGCACCGGCTGGTAAGCCACAAACGTATCCATCGCGCCAATCCGCTTCACCGGCGCATCCAGATCCTCAAAAAGCTCATCCGCAATCCGCGCCGCAATCTCCGCTCCGTAGCCCCAGCTCAGCATATCCTCGTGAGCCACAAGCACCCGGCTCGTCTTGCGCACCGATGTCGCAATAGCCTCCCAATCGTAAGGGCTCAGCGTGCGCAGATCCAGAATCTCCACATCGATTCCATGTTCGCGCTGCGCCTTCTCCGCGGCCTGCAACGCCCGCGGCACAACCGCGCCGTAGGTCACCAGCGTCATCTGCGTTCCCGGCCTCACAATCTTCGCCTTCCCAAAGGGAATCGAAAACTCCGGCCCCGGATAAGGCGCTCTCCCAAAGGTCTCGCGGTAGAGCCGCTTGTGCTCCAGAAACAGCACCGGGTCGTCGCAGCGAATCGCCGTGCGCAGCAGCCCATTCGCATCCAGCGCGTTCGACGGAAACACCACCCGCAGACCCGGAATATGCGTAAAAATGCTTTCGCCGCACTGCGAGTGATAAATCGCGCCACCCGTCAAATAGCCGCCAATCGGCACCCGGATCACCGCCGGCGCGGCCCACCCGCCATGCGACCGCCAGCGCATCAGCGCCAGTTCATTGTGAATCTGGTGCATGGCTGGCCAAATGTAATCGAAGAACTGAATCTCCACCACCGGCTTCATGCCCCGCACCGCATAGCCCACCGCCCGGCCCACAATGTTGGCCTCGGCCAGCGGCGAATTGAACACCCGCTCGGAGCCGAACTCCGTCTGCAGTCCGGCGGTGAGCTTGAATACTCCGCCTTTTCCCTTCACTTCGTTCAGAGCATATTCGCGGCTCGCGTCGGCCACGTCCTCGCCATAAACCACAATCCGCGGATCGCGGCGCATCTCGTCGTGCAGGCAGGCGTTGATCAAATCGGCCATGGTGCGCGGATCACTGCCCTTCGCGCTCCCCGCCTTGCCGCCTCCGGCCGCGCCCGGCGCCTCCGCATGTTCGTGATCGAACGCCGCGCCCGCCGGATCGAGATCCTCCGAATAAACATGCTCGGTAATTCCCCGCACATCCGGCAACGGCGCTTCCAGCGCGCGCTCCGCGGCCTCGGCAGCCAATTGGTTCTGCGACTGCTCCAGCTCGTTGATCTCGGCCTCGGTAAGGATTCCCTCCCGAAGCAGCCGCATCTGCATCTTCGCAATCGGATCCCGCAGCGCATCGGCCTCCCGCTCGGCAGCCAACCGGTAAAGCTTGTCGTCGTCCGACAGCGAGTGAGAATAGGCCCGCACCACATGGCCATGAACGAACGCAGGGCCCTTGCCCGCCCGGCAGTGCGCCGCGGCGGCCTGAAAAGCCCGCAGGCAAACCTCAGGGTCGGTGCCATCGATCTCGGCAAAATGGAAGTTGGGAAAGTTGGCCACCAGCTTGGAGATGTTGCCGCCCGGCGTACTCACCTCCACCGGCACGCTGATCGCGTACCCGTTGTCTTCCACGCAAAAAATCACCGGCAGCTTCTGGTTTGAAGCCGTGTTCAGCGCCTCCCAGAATTCGCCTTGTGAAGTTGAGCCCTCGCCCAGGCTGGTAAGAACCACCTCATCGCCGTGGAAGCTCACATCGCGAAAAGCGCGGTAATCGCCGGCCGTGCCACTGTATTCGGGCTTCGCCGCGGACTCCGGATGCCGGCTGAAGTAGCGCCCCGCCTCCGCGCAGCCCACTGCATGTAGAAGCTGCGTCGTCGTCGAAGAAGAGGTGCTCACAATGTGCAGCGCCGGGCTGCTCGGGTGTGCCGGCATCTGCCGGCCGCCGCTTGCCTTGTCGGTAGCCGCGCCCACGGCCTGCAGCATCATCTCATCCGCTGTAACCCCCAGCGCAAGGCACAGCGCGCGGTCTCGATAGTAAGGGAAGAACCAGTCGTAGCCTGGCCGCAGAGCCAGTCCTGCTCCCACTTGCAGCGCCTCGTGTCCGGCAGCCGATATCTGAAAATAAATCTTCTGCTGCCGCTTCAGCAGGATTTCACGGTCATCCACATGCCTGGAGAGATACATCAACCGGTAGATTTCAACCAACTGCTGAGCGCTCAATCGGTCACGAGCGGTTGCCGAATCGGATACGCGGGCGCCGGAAACTGCCATTCCCATCCTTTTCACTCCAATTGCCAGTCTTACTGGGAAATTGCTGGTCTTGCTGGGGAATTGTTAGTCTTGCTGGGGAATCCTCGCCTGATTGTAACAACCCCGTAGCCTCAAGTCCTCTCCAGCGCGGTCAAACTGAAACCGCATCCAACCCTCCGCACCCTTCCCATCCCCGGAAACCGCGAAACATCAGTTGTGCGTAGGGGGAAAGGAGATGGGCGACGAATCGTCCCTCAAACCCGGCGCTCCCCGAACGGACGTACTCATCTTGTCCTTGATGCTGTGCGCCAGCTTCTCAATCTCGGCAACCTTGCGAAGCTGTTCCGGAGTCAGCGAAGCCGGACTCGTGCTACCGATCTCCGCATTCAGTTCGGTCACCATCTTCAGCAGCTTCTCCGTGTCGGAAACCATCGATTTGTGCAGCGCCGCATTGAGCTCGCGCAGCCGCCGCTCCTCAAGGACTGGATCGCCGCCGTTGCCGCCGAAATTCTGATCCGCGCCCGGCATTGAATTGCGAGAGCCCTGGGAACCTTCCAGACTATACTTGGAAATCTGCTGCCCTGCGCTCTGCCCGCCGCACAGCAAAGCCGCTGGCGCCAGCAGCAGCGCTAGCCACAGCAAACTGCGCACACTGTGTCTCGGCCCCACTCCAGAAAGTCGAGCGATTCCCGGCCGGGGCTCTTCCACTGCGCGTCTTGTCCCCGCGGAATTCATCTCGACCTCATCTTGTGTGCCAGTTTTTCGATTTCGCCCGCATGGCGAATCACCGCCACTGAAAGTGTGTCCACCGTGGTCTTGTCCACTTCGGCCTTCAGGCTGCTGGCCAGCTTCAACAGGTCGGCGCTCTCCTCGGCAATCTGCTTCTGGCGCGGATCGGTGAGGGCTGCCGCTGCTTCCTGCTTCGCCGCCGGGCCAGGCGCGGGTGCCTGCGCATTGGCTGCGCTCGCCTTTTTCTCCCCAGCCGCGTCCGATTGCGCCTGATTTGCCTCAGCCTGCGCCGCCTTACTCGCCGCCTCACTCATCGTCGAGGCCGATTGCGCCGAGCCCACCCGCAATCCGGGCCACACGCACACCGCAATTAGAACCAGGCAGCCGAGGACGCAAACCCCGGCAGTCCTGTTCCGCAACCGCTGCGCCAGAGTCCTGCCGATGCGTTCTGTTCTCCCATCTGCTCTCATGGATGGCCTCCACAAGCTGCCGGAAGCTGGCCGGGGATAGCCGCCGTGCATTCCGGCTCTTCTTCCGCACAGTCTAGTCTAGAGAGAGGAGTTTTGGAATGTTTCCTTTTCTGCTGGCGGTAAGAACGGGATTGTTCGCCGAAGGCCGTTTCCTGGGCCGGTTGCTCGACGAGTGGGCAGACGACGCCCAGGAGTTCATCCACACCAAGCTGCCGCATCTGCTCGTGGTTGCAGCCATCGCCTTTGTTCTCATCAGAATACTGCGAGCCATCACCTCTCACATGACGCGCATAGCCGAGCAGCACGCGGCCGGCCCGGCCCGCATTGCGCAGGTAAAAACATTGGCCGGAGTCATCCGCGCCACCGGCCTGGCAACCATCGGCCTCATCGCCGGCATGCAGATTCTCGACACCGTCGGCGTCAACTTCGGCCCCCTGCTGGCCTCCGCCGGCATTGCCGGAGTCGCCATCGGCCTGGCCGCCCAAAACATCGTGAAAGACATGCTCAACGGCATCCTCATCATCATTGAAGATCAGTTCAACGTAGGCGACACGGTTCGCCTTGCAGGACTGGCCGGAACCGTCGAGGCAATGACCTTGCGCAAAACCACCGTCCGCGACGCCGACGGCACCCTCTACGTCATTCCCAACTCCCAGATCACCACCGTCGCCAATCTCAGCATCGGCTACTCCGTGGCCACCGTCAACGTCAGCGTCGACTACTCCGCCAACCCCGACGAAGTGTTGAAGCTGCTCACCTCGATCGCCAACGAAGTCCGCAACAGCGGCGAGTTCCGGCAATTATTTGTCGCCGATCCGCAGATCCTCGGCGTCGACGCCATCAAAGGCTCCGAGCTCATCTTTCCGGTGGTCTTCAAGACTCTGGCTACGCAGCAGTATGGCCCCATTCGCGAGTTCCGCCGCCGCGTGCGCATCGCCCTCGAAGAACATCGCTTCTTGCCCGGCAACCCCTACAGGGTCTCCAGTACCTTTGCTGAGCAAACCGCGAACAGCCCGAATCCAACCGCCTCCGAGAGCGCGCCCGCACAAGACCCCACCAGCATCAAGGCAGAGGAATCCAACCCCTTCAGCGGCAACTAGTGCTGCGACCGCATGATTTTGTAATGGATGCAATGTAGCGTCTCCAGACCGGCTGTCGCGCGGGCGTCCTCGCCCGCGTTCGTCCACCAGCAATTACCGAATCGCACAGCCAAGGTACTAAGAAACCTCTCAACCTTGCCAATCGATGATCGGTTTTGTCTCCACCCATTGATGGACCTCAAAATCATCCGGATTGGCCAAGACAAGCCGCCGCGCCAAAAGTACTCTGAGAATGTCTCCTGAAGACTCATGAAAGTTTCACTACTGGGCGGCAATCCGATTCACGGGTTGCCGCCCAATTTTCTTGGGAACCGAGAAATGAGAGACCGTGTGCCCTCACCCTCGCCGGGTGTCCAGAATGCGCCGGGTGCCCCATCCTAAACGCGCTCTTTGCGTTTAGGGTGGGATAGCAGAAAGCCAACTCCGCCAGCACGCGCGCAGCGCGGCGAACTCCGCCCAGTTCCCCTAAATCGTCCCCTCAATCGCTGCCAGCAGCGACTCCGCATCGGTGATCGGCGGCAGGCAAGTGCGCCCGCGACACACCATGGCCCACGCCTCGACCCCCGCAGGCGTCGGAACCTGCAGCAGCGTCTCCGCCAGCGCCTCGGGAAGCTCTCCCGGCGCCAGGCGGTATGGAGCAAGGCGCACCACTGTTTTGTTCACCGCGTAGCGCGCCACCGCCGTCGCTTCCAGCCGCACCGCATCCGCTCCCGTGCCCACCACGACCACCTGCACCGGATCCATCAGCAGCCGTTCCAGCGCCAATCCGTAGCTCCCCGCGTACAGACCAAAGTGCTCCACAATGCCCGCAAAGCAGCCCAGCGTATCTTCGGCGATGTCGCGATACTCCTGCCGCCCGCTCAGCGCCTCAAGCCGCAACAGCGCCGAGGCCGCCGTGGGATTGCCGGCCGGCGTCGGCGAATCCTGCAACGGCTTGCGCCGCGCTCCCAGCGCCCCCAGCGGAATCTGCCCATCCAGGCTCGCCGCATCGTAAAACGCGCCCGCCGTCGCGTCATAGAAGCGCGCTATCATGGCGTCGGCCATCTTCACCGCCACCAGGTAAAAGTTCTTGTTGCCGCTCGAAAACCACGCATCGATGCAGGCATAAACCGTAAAGGCGTAATCGTCCAGCGTGCCCGGCGCCTTCTCCGCCGGCTTTTGGCCGCCAGCTTCTTCCGGATAGGCAATCACATGGCTCAGCGCATCGGCTCCGTCCCAGGCCTCGTTCAAAAGCCGGTCCAGTGTGCGCAGCCCAAATTGCCGCACCGATTCCATATGCAGCACCCGCGCCGTTTCGAGATAAGCCGTCACCGCCATCGCATTCCAGCCCGTGTAAAGCGTCTTGTCGATGAACGGCGTCTCGCGCCGGTTCCGCGCCGCCAGCAGCTTCTGCCGCGCCCGGTCCCGCAAGGCGCGCATCTGCTCCATATCCCCGCCTTGCGCCGCCCGCTCCTCTAAAGTCGACTTCACATGCAGCACATTCTTGGCCGGGTTGTGGTGCATGTCGCCCATCTCGCCAATATCCCAGTAGCTCGCCGCAAACTGAAACTCTTCCTCGTCCAGCACCTCCCGCGCCTCGGCCGTCGTCCAGGTAAAGTAGTCTCCGTCGTCGTCCAGTCCCACGTCCGCATCCTGCGAAGCGTAAAAGCCGCCGCGCTTGCGGTCCGTCATCGTCGAGTCCAGCCAGCCCACAATCTCCTTCGCTGTCTCCAGAAAATCCTCGCGCACAAAGCTCTGGAAGCCGTGCACGTAATTGCGCAGCAGTTCCGTATTGTCGTAAAGCATCTTCTCGAAGTGCGGAACCACCCAGCGCTCATCCACGCTGTAGCGGTGAAAGCCTCCGGCAAGCTGGTCGTAGACCCCGCCCCGCGCCATCTTCTCCAGCGTGGTGATAAAGGCATCCCTCGCCGGCTCGTTGTCGCGGCTCATCGCCATCTCCAGCAGCAGGTCCAGCGTTGCCGGATGAGGAAACTTGGGCTGCGATCCAAAGCCGCCGTAGCGCGGATCGAACTTGGCCAGCGCCGAACCGGCGATCTTGTCCACCAGCGCCAGCGTCAGCTCTCCGCTGCCTCCTGAAAAACTCTCGTTGTGCTCGATCGCGGCCATTACGCTGCCCGCCGTCTCCAGCGCCTCATCCCGCCGCTCCTGCCACACCTGCGACATGGCCAGCAGCACCCGCCCAATCCCCGGCCGCCCATACCGGTCCTCGCGCGGAATATACGTCCCCCCGAAATAAGGCCGCCCATCGGGAGTCAGAAACGCGGTCAACGGCCAGCCGCCCTGCCCCGTAATCGCGGAGACCGCGGCCTGGTACCGCGCGTCCACATCCGGCCGCTCGTCGCGGTCCACCTTCACCGCGACAAAATGCTCGTTGATGAGCTTGGCGACCTCCGGGTCCTCGTAAGACTCGCGATCCATCACGTGGCACCAGTGGCACCACACCGCCCCAATGTCCAGCAGGATGGGTTTGTCCTCGGCCTGGGCGCGCGCAAACGCCGCCTCGCCCCACGGATGCCACTTCACCGGCTGATGCCGCGCCGAGCGCAAGTAGGACGAAGCCGCTGTCTCAAGCAGGTTGGAGTCTGAACTGGTTTTTAAACTTTCCTCGCGCATGGGTTGAGGATAAATCTATTTCGCGCCAAAGGTCTCGTTTTTGGGGTCAATGGAAGCGTAAGAGGTGAATTTCACAGCGTGGAGAAGCTTACGGGTTGGTTTGCCCAATGATTTCTACGTCACCTGTCGTGCCATCATAGATCATTTTGAAATGACGCAAAAATGTTCGCCCTAAAAGGGCGTCTATGGACTGGCCGCCTATTCTTAAGTCGACCGCTGCAAATTCTCCATAAATTGTGAATCCGAGCGAGGGAACATGTACCTGGGCCAGATGGATGCTAACTTCCTTTGCGCCATGAGCTCCAGCCTGCATACGTTTATCGATGGCCGGGAGATTCAGTTGTGCCGCTAGGAGACTGTCAATACAAGATTCTGTGGCTCCGGTATCCACGAGGGCGGGAAGTTTAGTCTTTCCCGGCACCGGGAGCGGGCCACCTGGGACAAATGTATAGTTTGGATCAAAACCAATATCTACAAACAATTGCGGACCCCAACGAGTCAGCATTTCGGCCCCAGTTGGGCCTCCTGGAGCATCATCGAACCCACATTTAGCGTTGGGCATGGTACAGGTCGAACGCGACCGAGGCAGGCATGGTAAAAGGTGGTGCACCAATTTGTCGGATAAGGTACGGACCTCGACCGAATTCCCGAACTGCTACCTGCGCAGCATCATCGAAGGTCGGATAGACGCCTATCAGTTTCTCCTTGCAGACGAGAACCCACTCCCCCAAACGACGATTCTCAAGATCGGCGCGCATGGTTTCGTATGCGGCAATCTCACGATCGAGCTCAATCATGGCTGTACCCATAGATGGCAAAAGCATACCACGTGCCAAACCCAATGCCTAGACACTTAGATGCCACTAATGTGCTACTGGTCAGGTTTTCTAGGCACGGCGCCCCCGGATCGCTCACCCCTTCGCCAGCTCCGCCTCAATCGCCGCCACCAGCGCCGGAGCGTCCGGCTGTGTATCCGGCGCGAACCGCTGCACCACTTCCCCCGACCGGCTCACCAGAAACTTCTCAAAATTCCAGGTCAGCTCCGGTTCCGCGTTGGCCTCGATCCCGAACCCCTTCAGCTTCTCGCGAAACGGCACGTCGGACAGGCTCACGGCCTTCGGCTGCGCTGCAATCAAAGCCGCATACAGCGGATGCTTCGCCTCGCCCACCACTGTCACCTTGCCGAACATGGGAAACTTGACCCCATAGTTCGTCGTGCAAAAGGACTGGATCTCCGCCTCGGTCCCCGGCTCCTGGCTCTTGAAGTCGTTCGCCGGAAAACCCGCAACCACCAGCCCCTGCCCCTTGTATTGCTCGTAGAGCTTCTCCAGCCCCTCATACTGCGGTGTCAAACCGCACTTCGAAGCCACATTGACCACCAGCAGCACCTTGCCCTTGAACTCGCCAAGAGTCGTATCCTCGCCGGTAATCTTCTTCACCGGAATGTCATAGATCACTGCGCCCATAACAACTCCCTCCCTGAAATCCATCCTTGTAACTTCGAGTTAAATTGCCTGAACCGTCCGCCGCCGCACAATCCCGCTAACCTGCCAACTTGCCATCCCCGCGAAGCGGGGGCCAACTTGCTGCCTTTGTCCAAAAAATCCGTCGCTTTACCTCTAAGATTCCTGACTCACCCCAATAGCTGCTTCGCCACCTTCACATATAACTCCACCGCATCCAACAACTCCTTCTTGGCCAGCTTCTCAAACGGCGTATGCGCCACGTGAATCGACCCCGGCCCCAACAGCAGCGGCACGCCCCAGTTCGTCAGTTGCGGAATATCGGTCGCAAACTTCGCAATCATCGTCGGCAACCCTTCAACCGCCCGCAACCGCACAAATTTGAGATCCAGCGTGAACGCAACCTCGGCCAGCCCCGCCGCCGCTTCCAGAACCGCCGCCCGCACCGGCGCCGAATCGCAAACCAGCCGGATCAGCACCTGTGCCTCCGCGTGATCGGCAATCACATTCGGCGCATGACCGCCCGCAATCTGCCCAATGTTCACCGTCGTCTCCCCGGCAAACTCGTCGACCGGCAACTTCAGTTTCAACAGCCGGTCCAGCACCTCCACCATCTTGTGCACCGCCGACTCCCCCAACTCCGGGTAAGCCGAGTGCGCCATCTTTCCGCTCGTCTTGAGCGACACCCGCAGCGCCCCCTTCGATGCCAGCGCCACGCGATTATCGGTCGGCTCTCCATTGATCAGAAACCGGCTCCCCTTCGGCGACAGATTAGCCGCCTTCGCCCCCGCCGAATCGCGTTCCTCTCCCGATACAAACAACAGACCAATCCGCAGTCCTGCCCCGCGCAGAATCCCCGCCGCGGCCACCTGCGCGGCAATAATCCCCTTCGCGTCCGACACCCCCCGCCCATACATAAACTCCGCATCCTCGCTAAACTGGATATACGGCGGAACGGTGTCCATGTGCGTGGAAAAAACCAGGTCGGGCGTCTCCCCAGCCACGCCCGCGTAAACATTCCAGCGCGCGCCGTCGGTTGCGCTCTCCGCCGGCTGCTCCACCGGCGTCTTTTCCACCGCCCAGCCGCGTCCGGCCAGAAAATCGGCCAGAAAATCCCCCACCGCGCCTTCGTGATAAGTCGTCGATTCAATCTCGCACAACGCGCGGGTAAGCCCAACAGGGTCGATAGATGCAGCAGCCGAATCGTCTTTCATGATGTTGCCAGAATACCCTAGTGCTCCGAGTCGAAAGTTCGTTTCACAGATCAAATGGCAAAATCCTGAAGCATTCCATCGTCCCAGGAATCACTCGTGCATTGAACATCCCGCCGTCGCACGAATCCGCCAATTTGCCAACTCGCCATTTCCGCGAAGCGGAAGCCAACTTGCTGAAATTTTCAAAAATCCCCGCCAGACGAAGGACATCAACTTCAGTTTCACCACACCAGGTGGCCCTGCGTTTCTTCCCAGGAAAGCCAATCCGCCATTGTCGGCCTCCCTCGAAAACCCGCCCTCCGAAATCGCCGCACCCGCTCGCCATGCATGAATCATGCCGCTCTTTGCGCTTAGAATGAGGAGTGGAATGAGCGCCACAATTGCACCCGCCCAACCTGACCCGCGTCAGGAAATCTCGGCGCCGCGCACCCCTCAACTGCGCAGTCTGGATTTAGCCGGTCCCGCAGGCCGTCTCGAAGCCCTGTTGAACGAAGGCGCTCCCGACGCTCCTTTTGCCGCGCTCGTCTGCCACCCTCACCCCCTCCACGGTGGCAATCTGCACAACAAAGTTGTTTACCACGCCATGAAGACCCTCAACGATCCGCAATGGGGCCTTGGCTTTCCCGTCCTCCGCTTCAACTTCCGCGGCACGGGCCTCAGCCAGGGCACGCACGACGGTCGCGCGGAAACCGGCGACGTGCTCACCGCTCTCAGTTGGCTTGAAAACGAATACAAGCGCCCCCTCGTCGCCATTGGCTTCAGTTTCGGCGCGGCCATGACCCTCCAGGCCTGTTGTCACCCGCAGATTCGTCCAAATCTCCGCGCTCTCGCCGCGCTCGGCCTGCCCACTCAAGCCGGCGGCCATCATTACCGCTATCCTTGCCTGCAAAGCTGCAACATCCCCAAGCTTTTTCTCAGCGGCGACCGCGACCAGTTCGCCCCTTCCGCCCAGTTGACGCAGGTAGCCGCTTCCGCTGCCGATCCCAAAAGTCTCGTGCTCCTCCCCGGCGCCGATCACTTTTTTACCGGTCACCTGGAAGCGATGCAGTCCTCGCTCGCCGGCTGGCTCAAGGAGCAATGCTCATGACCTCAGCCAGCGAAACCGCTCTCGACGCGCTGCACGCCGCGGCTACCGAAATCTTTACCGGCGCCATCAAGGCCTGCAACATCGCATTCGCCTTCGACCGCCGCTTGCACTTTGAAGGCAACACGCTCCATCGCCTCCTGCCAGACGGCAGCGGCCCGGCTACCATCGATCTCTCCAGTTACAAACGCATCTTCGTCATCGCTCTAGGCAAGGCCGCCGGACCCATGCTCGATACCCTGCTCGACCGCATGAAGCGCCGCCAGGGACTGCGCGGCGTTTGCTGTTACAACCAGGTGCCAGGAAGAAGGAGCTGGCGCTTCCGTTATTTTGAAGGCGGCCACCCGCTGCCCAATGAAGATACCTTCGCCGCCGCCCGCGCCGCGCTGGCCCTGCTCAAGAAGGCCAAAAGGGACACGCTGATCTTCTTCCTCATCTCCGGCGGCGGTTCGGCCATGTTCGACCTTCCCATCGACCCCCAAATCACCCTCGAAGAGACCCGGCAATTCCACCAGGCGCTGCTGGCCTCAGGCGCCCCCATCAACGAGATCAATACTCTGCGCAAGCACTTCTCCGCGGTCAAGGGCGGACGCTTGGCCATGGCCGCGCCCGATGCCGCCAAGGTCAGCCTCCTGCTCCCCGATGTCCCGCTCCGCTCCCTCGACGCACTCTCCTCCGGCCCCTCCTCGCCCGATCACTCCACCGTCGCCGAGGTGCGTGAGCTGATCGCCAGGTACAACCTCGCCCCCAAGTTTCCGCCCTCGGTTCGTGCGTTCTTCGAGCGCGCCGACATGCCCGAATCGCCGGGAAACAAAAGTTGGCTGCCCCCGTTCTTCCCCAAGCTGCCCAAGACCGATTCCGTTCTGGTACGCCGTGTCACCGCCGCCGCCTTCATGTCCGACGAGGACGTAGCCTTCCGCGATTCCGTCTTCGAAATTCTGCTTTCCAGCCACGACCTGGTTGAAAGCGCCCGCGCTCTCGCCGAAAAAGCCGGCTTCCACGCCGTGGTCGACAACAGTTGCGACGACTGGGACTATGCCGATGCTGCTCGCTACCTGCTCGGCCGCTTCCACTCCTTGCGCGCCATCCATCCCCGCCTCTGCCTCATCTCCGTCGGCGAAGTCACCGTCACCATGGATCGCACGCCCGGCGCCGGCGGGCGCAACCAGCAATTCGCCATGGCCTGCGCTCTCGAGTTGGAGAAGTATCAAGGCGAGCGCCTGACCGTGCTCAGCGCCGGCTCCGACGGCATCGACGGCAACACCCAGTCGGCCGGCGCCATCGCCGACCCCACCACCGTCGCCCGCGCCCACACCTTCGGCTTCCACCTCAAGGAATCCCTCGCCGCATTCAACGCTTGTCCCATGTTTACCGCCCTCGGCGACTCCGTCGTCACCGGCCCCACCGGACAAAACCTCCGCGACATCCGCCTCCTCATCGCCGAGAAAGATTAGTACCGCTAGGTTTCTGACCGCTTGAAGTTGTACCAACTCTGGGTGCCCCAGGTCCCGATTTTGGGACCTGGGATAGCAGAAATTCAAGGTACGAAATCATGCGGTCAGAGTCCTAGGTCTTCGGACCACTAGCTCTCGCATCGATCACGCGTACCCAAGTTCGGAATCGCAACTGAAGCGGTGGAATCGCAGTTCGAATGAGTTCGCCCCCTGCTCCCGTAGGGGCGACCGAATTCCCGCAGCCAATTTGCACCCCGCAATCCCGCCTCATCCCCCTCTGTCACCGATCCGCTCCCAAAAAAATTCCCCCCAACTCCACAACCCTCCCGCAAATGCAATACCATTGAATTCACACTTGATTTGTCTCCGCTAGGATTCGTTAGTGCCTCGAAAAACATCCAGCAAATCTGCCCCAAAGTCCCCCGACATTCGAACCGTCGCGGCTGCGGCCAGGGTCTCCATCGCCACCGTCTCAAGAACCATCAACGGCTCGCCGCTGGTCAGCGAACGCCTCTCCAAGCGCGTCTGGCAGGCCATCAAGCAGTTGAACTACTTCCCCAACACCCACGCCCGCACCCTCGTCTCCGGCCGCAGCCGGCTCTTTGGCATCATCGTTGAAAACATCACCAACCCCTTCTTCCCCGAGCTCATTCAGAGCTTCGAAGAGATCGCGGTCGCTCATGGCTACGAGATCCTCGTCAGCTCTTCCAACAGCGATCCCGTCGTTCTCACCGCCATCGTCCGCCGCATGTTGGAGCGCAAGGTCGAAGGCGTCGCCGTCATGACCTTCGGCCAGGAAGAACCCGTCCTCGATCAACTGGTGAACCACAACGTCCCCATCGTGCTCGCCGAATTCAAGCTTGAAGATCCCAAGGCCAGCACCATCCTGCTCGACTATTCCACCGGCATACATGCTGCCGTCGATCACCTCGTCAAGCTCGGCCACACCAGGATCGCTTTCCTTGCCGGCCCCCACAAACTCCACTCCGCCATCACCCGCGAAAACAACTTCCGCGCCGCCATGCAGGCCGTCGGCCTCGCCATACAGAAAAAATGGATCGTCGAGTGCGATCACACGCTCAAGGGCGGCGTTGCCGGCTACGGCCAGTTGCAGACTCTCGCCACGCGCCCCACCGCTATCGTCTGTTCCAACGACATGACCGCCATCGGCGTCCTGCGCGCCGCCTACATGGAAGGCCTGCGCGTGCCGCACGACCTTTCCCTCATTGGACTCGACGACATCGACTTCGCCGAGTTCACCCTCCCCCCCTTGACCACCATCCGCCTCTCCCGCTCCGACCTCGCCCGCGCCGCCTTTGAAGCCCTCCGCCAGCAGGCCGAAACCCCCAACGCCCCCAACCTCAAACGCGAGTTCCTCGTCTCCACAAGCCTCGTAGTCCGTGGATCAACCGCCGCCCCCGCAACCACCGCACAAGAAAAAAGACCGCAACAAGCGGCCTCCCTAACCACTAATCCCTAACCCCTGCCTCACCCACTAACCACTGCCTCACCCACCTCTTCCCGCATCGCCGCTATCTCGTCGTGCGTCTCATCCGCAGCCCTGCGCCGGTCCGTATAAACCCGCGGCTCGCCAAACCACAAATCCGCCTCGAACCCGCCCACGCCCAACACCTTCCACAGATGATTCACGAACGTCTCATCGCCATACCAGCACAACTCCCGCTCCGGCGTTCCATCGGCCACCGTGTAACGAATAGCAGCCGTCGTAATCGGCACACCCAGCGACGTCGCGGGATCGATCAACCGCGAGTGAAAACGAATCACCTCGCTCCCGTCCGTGCTCGTCCCTTCGGGAAACAGCAGCACCGGGATCGGGATCGTCAGCTTCAGCCGTTCCGTCATCTGCTCGGCCACCGACTGCGCGCTTGCCAGGCTCGACCGGTCCACAAAAATCGTTCCCCCGCACCGCGCCGCCTTCCCGAAAAACGGCCAGCCGCCAATCTCGACCTTGGCGACAAAAAAGCAAGGCATCGCCGCCGACAGAACCAGAATGTCGATGTAGCTAAGGTGATTCGAGACCACCAGTCCGCGCGTGGGCGGCTGTCCATCCACCCTATATTCAATGTCCAGGCTATCCAGAATATTGCTGGCCGTCTGTTGAACCCAGCGCACGCGGCGCTCCCAGGTCAGGGGGCCGCTCAACCGCAAAAGCCAGAAGCGGACTATGCTCAGGACGAGTTCGAGCACCAGCGCCACAGCGCGCCGGAACCGCCGCAAACTCATTGCGTCAGGGGAGCCAGAAACCGATGTCGCGCCGCCGGCGAAATCGCCTTCAAATCGAGCAATGTCAGGAAATCGATGGTGCCGAACTCGCGGTCCCAGGCCGGCGGCGCGGCAATGCGCGCGCCAATGGCCATATAGGTCTTCAAGAGCCTGGGTATCTTTACCGAAGAACTGAGATGAGTTCGCATGTCCTGTCGGGCCGGCGACTGTGCGCCATGGCCTTCTTGCTCGACGGGACAAACGTAGCCCGCTGTCGGCATGGTCTCAAACTCCGCTGAAACCCTGTATTGCTCAAGCTGGCGAAATACCCGCCAACCCTCCGCCGGGTCTTGGGAGTTCAATGAAGAGCAGCCGATCAACGTACGCAGCCCCATGTCGGTAGCATACTGCGCGATACCCCTCCACAACAAGGTCAGCACCTCGGGTGTCCGATGATCGCGATCGATCGATGCCCGGCCCAACTCCAGAATTCCTGCCCGCAGCGGCTCATACGGCGCAAGATTGAACTCCTGCTCCGAGTAATAGCCCAGATTCCGCGCCGCCGACACCCCCGATTGCATCCGGTAGGTCCCTACAATGTGCCGGCTCACCTTGTCTTCCACCAGCAGGTGCTCACAGAAAAGATCGAACTCGTCGCTGTCCAACCCCGTCTCATAAGATCTCTCCAGTCCCTCGCCCAATTCGATATTGAAGACCTTGAACCGCAAACGGCAGGCCGCGTCCCTGTCTTCAACGGTCTCCGCCATGCGCAGCCGGTACTGCCCCACCTCCGCATGAACGCGCGCCCTCTCCGCCGCCAACGGAAAAGACTGAATTGGAGTCGTAGTTTCCACCAGAACGGTGGAGCCATGTGCGAGGTGCAGCGGAGCTTTCTCGAAGACCTGCGTAATCACATCGGCAGTATCCGCGCATCAACATAAACAGACGGTCAACCTGCTGCAAATACAGTGCAAATTTCCTGCAAAAGCTCCTGCAAGTCGTCCATACAGCGCCTCAACACTCAGCCCCACCCCAGCCTGAGCGCCCTCACAGCACCCGCGCCAGCCACTTGCCCGTGTGCGACATGAGATTGCCGGCAATCTCCTCCGGCGTGCCCTCGGCCACAATGTGTCCGCCGCCCTCGCCGCCCTCCGGCCCCAGATCGATCACCCAATCGGCGCACTTGATCACATCGAGATTGTGTTCGATCACGATTAGCGATCCGCCCCCATCGATCAGCTTCCGAAACGCCGTCAGCAGCTTCGAAACATCGTCGAAGTGCAACCCCGTCGTCGGCTCATCCAGGATGTAGAGCACGCGGCTGGCCTGCGAGGGCTTGGCAGTCGCATTCGCCGCGCGCACCTGGGACAAGTGCGCCGCCAGCTTCACGCGCTGCGCCTCGCCGCCGGAGAGCGTGGTCGCCGACTGCCCCAGCCGCAGGTAGCCCAGCCCGATTTCATCCAGCACCGCAAGTTTTTCCAGCAGCTTGGTCTGTCCGGCAAAAAAGCGCAGCGCTTCTTTCACTGTCATTTGCAGCACGTCGTGAATGTTCTTGCCCTTGTAGCGGACGTCGAGAATCTTCGCCTGGTAGCGCGTGCCGTTGCAGTCCTCGCACGGCAGCTCCACATCGGCCAAAAACTGCATCTCGACCGTAACCGTGCCGTCGCCCTCGCAGGTATTGCACCGGCCGCCCGGCACGTTGAACGAGAAATGTCCCGGCGTCAGCGATAGCCGCTTAGCCTCCGGTTGCGACGCAAACAACTCGCGCACCAGGTCGAATCCCTTGATATAGGTAATCGGATTCGAGCGCGGCGTGCGTCCAATCGGCGTCTGATCGACCAGCACCACATCGTTCAGCCGCTCCACACCCGACAAAGATTTAAAGACTCCTGACGGATCGGCCCCATCGCTCTGTCCCAGCGCCCGCGCCACCGCCCGATACAGCACCTGGTGCACCAGCGTCGATTTCCCCGAACCGGAAACGCCCGTAATCGCCACCAGCATCCCCAGCGGAATATCGACATCGAGCCCATGCAGATTGTCGGCGTGCGCCCCGCGCAGCGCCAGCTTTTCCCTGCCCGGCTCGCGCCGCCGCGTCGGCACGGGAATCGAAATCTTGCCGGAAAGATAACGCCCCGTCAGCGAGTTGGGATCGGCCTCGATCTCCGCCAGAATCCCTTCCGCCATCAGCTTGCCGCCAAACTCGCCCGCTCCCGGCCCCAGGTCCAGCAGATGATCGGCCGCGCGCAGAATGTCCGCGTCGTGCTCGACAACCAGAATCGTATTCCCCAAATCGCGCAGCTCTTCAAGAATATGAATCAGCCGCGCCGTGTCTCGCGTATGCAGTCCGATCGAAGGCTCATCCAGCACATAGAGCGCGCCCACCAGCCGCGACCCCAGCGAAGTGGCCAGCTGAATCCGCTGCGCCTCTCCGCCTGAAAGCGTAGAAGCCAGCCGGTCCAGCGTCAGGTATTCAAGCCCCACCGCATCCAGAAAACTCAGCCGCTGCCGCACCTCATGCAGAATCGGTCCCGCAATCTCGTCCTGCATCGGCGAAAGTTTCAGCGTGTCAAAGAACTCCTTGGCCTGCGCAATGGTCAGCGCCGACGCCTGGCAAATATTCTTCTCATTGATTCTTACCGATCGCGCCTCGGCCCTCAGCCGCTGCCCGCGGCAATCCGGACACTCCGCATAGCCGCGATACTTGCTCAGCATCACCCGCACATGCAGCTTGTACTTCTTCCGCTCCATCAGCGCAAAAAATCCATACACGCCCACAAAGCCGGCCTTGCCGTCCGCGGCAGGCTTGCCGCGCAGCACCGTCTCCCGTGCCGCCTCCGGCAAGTCGCGCCACGGCACGTCCAGCGGCACTTCCAGCTCCGGCGCCAGCTTGCGCAGTTCGCTGAACCACGGCTTGTACTTGGGCCGGTTCCACGGATCGATAGCCCCATCCGCAAGGCTCAGCCCCTTATCCGGAATCACCAGGTTCAGATCGAAGTCCACCGTATTGCCAAAGCCCTGGCAGCGCGGACAAGCCCCGAATGGATTGTTGAAGCTGAACAGCCGCGGCTCCGGTTCGCTGCCCGGCCGGTGGCAGTTCTTGCACTCGTAAGCCCCCGAAAATCGCAGCCGCCTGTGCTGCGCCGACTCCTCACGAGGAGCCTCATCGAAGATCACCTCGCCAGCCTCGCGGTATCCGGTCTCGACGGCGTCCACAATGCGCGCGCGATTTTCCGCGCTCACCACAATCCGATCCAAAAGGATGAACACTGGAAGTGTAAAGTCCAAATCCAGCAGCGACTCGGGCGTGGAGAACTCCACAATCTTGCCCTGTTGCCAAAGCCGGTTGAAGCCGCTCGCGCGTAACTCGGAAAGCCGCGCCTTCAGCGTCTCGGTATGCGGCGAGTCGCCGCCGCTCACCACCGGCTTGGTCTTGGCCGCCGGCTTTGCCGCCCGCCCCGCAGCCTTTGCCGTCACCGCCGCCGCCGCTTCCGGCGAAGGCGTTGTACTCAGCACCGGGAACAGCACATTCAGCCGCGTTCCCTCGCCCAGCGCAAGAATCCCCTCCGCCGCCTCGTCCACCGAATCCCGCTTCACCAGCCCGTCGCAGTGAACGCAATGCACCGTCCCGCAGCGCGCATACAAGAGGCGCATGTAGTCGTAGATCTCCGTTGCCGTCGCCACCGTCGAGCGCGGGTTGCGCGTCGTGTTCTTCTGCTTGATGGCAATGGCTGGCGCCAGCCCATCGATCTCGTCCACATCCGGCTTCTCGATCCGCTCCAGAAATTGCCGCGCTTACGCTGAAAGCGACTCGACATACCGCCGCTGTCCCTCGGCATAAATCGTGTCGAAGGCCAGCGAACTCTTCCCCGATCCCGACACCCCGCTGACCACCGTCAACTTGCCATGAGGAATCTCGCAGGAAATGTTCTTCAGGTTATGAGTCCGCGCGCCGCGGATGATGATGGCATCGTTCAAAGGGAAAGCACCGGGTGAGAAAGTTGTCCAGCCGCATCTCAGTCCCCTCAGCGAGGCTCAGAGCACAACCGGCCATTCTTCATTATAGTCGTCCACCGACGTTGGCGACCCACGGGGGATGAAACCTTGGCTTGGCGATGCCGCCGCCAACTCGCTAACTTGCCATGTCCGCGAAGCGGACGCTAACTTGCTGAATTTATTACCACAATCCTCGCCGCACCTTCCCGCTAATCACTCAATCCAGGTCCATTCGACACCCTGTTTCTTATTAGGGTGAAGCGCACCAGCAGATTTCCACGTAAGCCCGAGCGCGTCCAACCTCCAGCCTTCCGCCGCACTTCCCGCCGTTAAACTGGACATTGAGGTATTTCGTGCTTCGCTTCGCATTTTTCCTCCTGCTATGCGCCTCCATCTCCGGTGCAACCACCGGATTTGCCCAGGACTCCTCTTCGACCTCCGGCGCCCAGCCCTCCGGTATCACTCAGACCGAGCCCGGCGTGCAATCTCCCTCCGCCCAGGTCCTCGCCGCCGAAACCGCCATCGCCGCCTCCGACTGGAAGACCGCCGAAGCCAAGCTGGACCCGTGGCTGGCAACCCATCCCAACGACGCGCGCTCTCTCTTCGACGCGGGCTACGTGGCCGACGCGCAAAATCGCCTCGACGATGCCGCCACCCTCTACCGCCGCGCCACCGCCGCCAATCCCAAATCGTTTGAGGCCCATCTCTCGCTCGGCCTGCTGCTCGCCCGCAAGGGCAAGCCTGCCGAAGCCCAACCTGAGCTGTTGGCCGCCACCAAGCTCGACCCCGGCGAGGCCGGATCAGCCTTGAAAGCCCGCGCTTGGCGCGCATTGGCCGCAATCGATCGCCCCGATCCCAGCTCTCCCGGCGACACCACCGCCGCCTCCAACGACCTGCTTGAGGCCCTCAAGCTCTCCCCTGAAACCTCTGCCGACACCCTCCTGGCCGCCAGCCTGGCGGAACAAGCCAGCGAATTCGACGCAGCCGAATCCGCCTACCGCCGCGTCCTCTTGAAAGATCCAAAATCGGAGCCCGCCAACGCCGGACTCGCCCACCTGCTGATTCGGAAAAAGCAGTACCCCGAGGCAGAAACCCTGCTGCGGGCAGCTCTGGAAAAACTCCCCGGCGATCCCGCGCTCACCGCACAACTGGCAACCACGCTCGCCGCCCAGGACAAGGCAGAAGCCCTGCCGCTCTTGCAGAAGCTCCACGCTGACCACCCCGAAAATACCGCCATCTCCAGCATGCTTGCCCAGGTGCTCGCCGAGGCCGGCGACAGCGCCGGTTCCGACCAGCTTTACCTCAAGCTGCTTGCCGCCACTCCCAACGATCCGGACCTGCTCGTCGCCCACGGCCAGAATCTCGTCCGCCTGGGCCGGTTCCCCGAGGCTCTCGCTCAGTTCGGCAAGGCAACCCAAATCGACCCCACCAATACCGACGCCTGGAGCGGTATAGCCTTTGCCGCCTCGCGCACCAATCAACCCGCCGTCACGCTGCACGCGCTTACCATGCGGTCAAAGTATCTTCCCGAAAGCGCATCAACCTATTTCCTCTGGGCCACATCCTACGATTCGTTGCACCAAACCGGGCAGGCAGCGGTCTACTACCATCACTTTCTTGATTCCTCCGCCGGGAAGTTCCCAAATCAGGAATGGCAGGCGCGCCAACGTCTCCAAGTGCTTGAAAAAAAACAGTGAGACCGGCAGCTACGCCATTAACAAACGATTCCGTCCTTTACCATGTCACAAAAGTAATGAGTTAATCCGAAGTTTTCCTATTGCGCCCTTTTTGGATTTGGTCCATAGTCACGTATCGAGGCAATACCGCAACAGCGGAGGTCCCTCATGCGGTCAAAGGTTCCATTGGCGGTCGCATTCTTCCTAAGCGTTTCCACGGTCCCCCTTTGCGCCGCCGGAATCGACGACAAACCTGTGGACATCCAGAGCATCCAGGCCCTTCAGGCGCGCGCCGATCAGGCGCAACCGCGCGAGCAGTGTTTCCTCTACGCCGAGCTGGTCCATCAGATGACCGAGTTGAGCGTCAAGCAATATGCCGCCGGCGACGTCGAACAAGCAACCACCATGCTCCAGCATGTCCAGCAAATGGCCCACAAGATTCACCTCTCCATGGCCGACAACGACAAGCGCCTCAAGAACGCCGAGATCCTTCTCAGTCACACCGCCTTCCGCTTGAAAGAAATGCTGCACGGCAGCAGTTTTGAAGACCGCCCGCTCGTCGAGAAGACCCTTACCGACGTCAACCAGGCTCAGAACGAAGCCATGCTGCAGGTCTTTCGCAAATAACCCTCAACCCGCTCCCGCCCTCGCCGGAAACTCCGCGCCCTCCCTCGCCGCAGCCCTTTCTCAAGCCAAACCCTTTTCCCCTTAGCGCTCACTGTGCTTGAATAAGAGCGCTCCATGAAAACTTCGATGCGCTGCCTTCCCGCGATTTTTCTCTGCCTGCTTTTCGCCGCGCCCTTGCCCGCGCAAAAGCAGAAGCGCGAGCCCCTGACCGAAGCCCAGGTGGAAAAAATCGCCGAAGCCGGTATCGATCCCAACGCCCGCGTCGCCCTCTATACTCAGTACCTCAACGAACACGCCGACGCCATCAAGAGCCTGACCAACCGCAAAGTCTCCGACGCGCGCGCCAACCGGCTCAACGACGCATTGCAGGATTTCACCGCCCTGATGGACGAACTCGGCGACAACCTCGACATGTATTCCGACCGCAAGGCCGACATCCGCAAATCCTTGCAGAAACTCGCTGACGCCACCCCAGGCTGGCAGAACATTCTGCGCGCCCTGGCCGGCGAGCCCGCCTTCAGCCTGGCCCGCAAGGAAGCCATCGAGAGCGGCGAAGATCTCTCCGGCCAGGCAAAGCGCCTGCTTCAGGAGCAGACCGACTACTTC
>Ga0181520_10000743_pt1 | contig 70221 bp, 72 predicted proteins | sample PEATcosm2014_Bin_29_FD_132451 | JGI IMG/M metagenome (GOLD analysis project Ga0181520, IMG submission 132451) | Peatland microbial communities from MTU Mesocosm Facility, Houghton, MI, USA - PEATcosm2014_Bin02_30_metaG | ecosystem: Environmental > Terrestrial > Soil > Wetlands > Peat | place... | reverse complement strand
GAAGAGGCCAGCGCCAATACTATGTCGATCGCAGCGGGCATGGAGCAATCCTCCAGCAGCCTGTCCTCCGTGGCCAGCGCCACCGAGCAGATGAGCGCCACAGTGGGCGACATCTCCGCCAATACCGCAAAAGCGCGCTCCATCAGCGAGCAGGCCACCGGTCAGGCGCAGACTATCACCGAGCAGATGCAGAAACTGGGCCAGGCGGCTCAGGAGATCGGCCACGTGACCGAGACCATCACCAACATCTCCGCGCAGACCAACCTGCTGGCGCTGAACGCGACCATTGAAGCGGCACGGGCGGGGACGGCTGGCAAGGGGTTTGCGGTAGTCGCCAACGAGATCAAGGAATTGGCCAAACAGACGGCCGAGGCCACCGAGGACATCAAGGCGCGCATCGCAGGGATCCAGAACTCGACGGGCTCGGCGATGACTGACATCGGTGAGATTACGTCCGTGATTAAAGAAGTTGGCATGATCGTGTCCAGCATCGCCGCGGCCATCGAGGAGCAGGCGACAGTAACCAAGGATGTGGCGGGCAACATCGCGCAGGCCTCGGGCGGGGTGCGGGATGCGAATCTGCGCGTCTCGCAGACGGCGGAAGTCTCGAAGAGCATTGCGCGCGACATCGCCGGCGTCAACCAGGCGGTCGCCGGCATCCGTCAGGGCGGCGAGCATGTGCAGGCCAGCGCCGCCGAACTGTCCAAATTAGCAGAACAATTGGGCGCCCAAGTGGCGCATTTCAGAGTGTGAGGGAGCAGAGATGGCAACATGTGTTTCCAATCCAGAGGTCGCGGAAGACCTGCTGATCGCAACCTTCCAACTGGGGGACGACGATGGCTTCTTCGGGCTCGACGCCACCTTGATTCAGGAGGTAGCCATGGTAGGTGAGCTCACACCGGTTCGTCATGCTCCGGACTATGTAGCCGGCATTCGAAACCTACGCGGCAAAATCATTACCGTCATCGATCTTTGCGTGCGACTGGGCTTGGGATTCGTAAACATTGGCCCGGAGAGCCGCATCCTCATCGCCGACTGGAAGGGCGAGCCTGTTGGGTTGCTTGTCGACCGGGTTGCGGATGCCATCTCGTTGGAGGCCGGTGATCTGGAGCCCGCTCCTCCGAATCTTAATGGCGTGCAAATGCAGAAGGTGCGTGGAGTCTTTCGCAGCGGCGAGCGTCTGGCTGCGCTGCTGGATCTTCCCGCGGTGCTCGGCGCTGATGACAGCGGCGGAAAGCCTATGTCCAACGACTAACGAATTACCGAGAGGAGTACAGACGTGAGGGTTCTAGTAGCCGACGATGCAGTCCTCTTCCGGCGGCTGCTTACGGATGTACTGGCTTCGATCCCTGGGGTCGAGGTAGTGGGAAGCGCAGCCAACGGAAAGATCGCAATCCAGAAGGTCAGGGAACTGAAACCCGATCTTCTCACTCTGGACATTGAGATGCCGGAGATGGACGGCTTGGCAGTTCTGGACGCGTTGCCGCGAAGCGGAGAGCCGGCGGTTGAGGTCATTGTGGTAAGCGCCGTGTCACGGCGCGGAGGCGACCTCACCTTGCGAGCCCTGGAGAAGGGCGCCTTTGATTTCATCACCAAGCCGGAGACTGCCTCACCTGAACTGGGACGCGCAGCGCTGTTGCAAGAGTTGGCTCCGCGCGTTCGCGCTGTGGCCCATCGTCTTGAAATACGCGCGATCCTGCACGGCAAATCCTCACCGATACGGCCTGATCTTCCCGCGCCCATCGCCGCCTTTGAAGCAGCGCCGCCAGACTCATCGCTCGATGGAATTGCTACGCGCATGCAACGCCTGTCAAATCCGACGAAGCCCGAAATGGTTCTCATCGGCGTATCGACTGGCGGCCCTATCGCGTTATCCCAACTCCTGCCCGCAATTCCGCGGGATATTGGCGTGCCTATCATAATTGTGCAGCATATGCCGCCTATCTTTACCAAATCACTGGCCGATAGCCTGGCCACCAAGTGTGTGGTGGCAGTCCGTGAAGCGATTCACGGCGAATCTCCCGAACCAAACACGGTTTACATCGCGCCCGGAGGCCGGCAGATGCGATTGGCGGCGGGAGCGGAGTACCGGCCAATACTCGAACTGACCGACGACCCTCCGGAAAACAACTGCAGGCCAGCTGTGGACTACCTGTTTCGCTCCGCCGCCCATCATTTCCCGGGGCGTGCGATGGCCGTTATCCTCACCGGGATGGGTAGCGACGGAGCGCTCGGATTGCGTCTCCTCAAGCGGCACGGGTGTTATGTAATTGCTCAGGACGAGGCAAGCTGCGTGGTTTTCGGGATGCCGAAGGCCGCGGTGGACGCGGGCGTTGCAGATGCTGTTCTGCCCTTGGCATCCATCGCCAGCCGGATCGTTTCCGTCGTCAAGGGAGGCCGAGGATGACCGTTGCGATCACAGCCGAGGAGATGCCAGTCTGGTCCCGTTACATCAAGGAAATATGCGGGATTCATTTGGACGAATCCAAAGGCTATCTGGTGGAGACGCGCCTGGGTTTTCTGCTTCCCGAAGCAGGCGCATCCACTTTTTCCGAACTTTTCTATAAGGTGCGGTCTGACGCCAGCAGTAAACTTCGCAGCAAGATCATTGAAGCCATTACCACCAACGAGACCTCATTTTTCCGCGACACCTCCCCCTTTGAACTCCTGCGGCATAAGCTGATTCCCGATCTCATCGACCGGCGTAACGGGAATGGCGGGCGGATCCCGATTCGCATTTGGAGCGCCGCCTGTTCTACCGGGCAGGAGGCTTATAGCACGGCAATCATGCTCAAGGAACTACTAGGAGATCTGTCGCGATACGACATTCGCATTCTAGGCACCGACATTTCCAACAAGGTTGTTGCCCAGGCAAGCTACGGCGAATACAGCCGCCTGGAACTCGAGCGCGGCTTGCCGCCGGAGACACTTGCACGGCATTTCATGGTATCCGGTGATCGATGGAAGGTTCGCGATGAGATTCGCTCGCTGGCCACCTTCCGCACCATGAACCTGTTGGAGCCGTTCTCCTTTCCCAGCCCTTTTGACATTATCTTCTGTCGCAATGTGGCCATTTACTTCACGGAGGCGGATAAAATCCGGTTGTTTCGAAACCTGGCCAGGTACCTGGCAAGAGACGGCGGCTTAATCATCGGTTCCACCGAGTCGATTTCCGGGCTTTGTCCGGAGCTTGAGCCCAAACGCTACATGCGCTCCGTTTTTTATCAGTGGAAGGGGCTGTCATGAATGAGAATTTGCAAGATTCCAAGACTTGTTCATTGCCAAGCCTGACTGCGATCGAGCACGCCTCTCTTTCAGCAGCTGTCGAGCAGGCCGCCGACGGCATCGTCATGACCGATATCGACGGGACTATCCAGTATGTGAATCCTTCATTCACTGCAATGACCGGGTACACCAGCGAAGAGGCTGTGGGGCGGAATCCGCGTTTTCTCAAATCAGGCCGCCATCCCGCCGCTTTCTACAATGAGATGTGGGAGACCATCCGATCCAAGAAAGTATGGCAGGGCGAGTTGACCAACCGGCGAAAGGACGGAAGCGTCTATCACGAAGAGACGCGAATCTCGCCAGTCTTGGGCTCGAATGGGGAAATTAGTGGCTACGTCGCCATCAAACGGGATATTACCGAGCGGCGGGCCGCCGTGGAAACGCAAGCGCTACTCGCTGCTATTGTTGAGAACTCCGAGGACTCTATCATCGCCTGTACACCCGCGGGGATCATCAGTGCCTTCAATCGCGGCGCTGAGACCATCTTTGGTTACACGGCCAAAGAGGTGATCGGGCAGCACATGACCATGCTGGTGCCTCCAGATCATTCCGCAGCCCTGGAGCAGCTTGCTCAGAAGTTACTGAATGGCGAGAAGATCTCGCAATATGAAGGTATCTGCCTGCGCAAGGATGGCTGCACAATCCAAGTGTCCGCCACCGGATTTCTCATCAGAAACTCCTCAGGAAAAGTTATCGCCATCTCCAACATTCTCCGCGATGTAACCGAGCGCAAGCGGATTGAGCGGCAACTTAGCGAAAGCCAAGAACTATTCCGCGAGGTCTTTGAACATGGACCTGTGGGCATTTGCTTGGCTGGGCATGACGACCGGCTCATCAAGGTGAATGAGTCGCTTTGCCGGATGCTTGGTTACAGCGAACAGGAGTTGCTTGCCAAAAACTGGCAGGACTTGTGCCCACCAGACGATCTGCCTGCGGCGCTGCTTAGAAAGGAGCAATTGTGGAATGGCCAGGTCGAAATGGCGGAAGGGGAGAGACGATACTTTCATCGCGATGGTTCGCTTGTCTGGTGCCAGGTGAGGATTTCGTTGTTAAGAAGCAGCGGGGGGAAACCTCGGTACTTTGTGGTTTATGTGGCAGACATTACTGAGCGCAGAAAAGCGGTGCAGGCGCTGCGCGAAAGTGAGGAGCGCTTCCGCAGCATGGCAGACAGTAGTCCGTCGATGATGTGGGTTACCGGCACAACGGGTGAAATCGAGTTCATCAACAAGGCTTATCGGGAGTTTTCCGGGATCACCTGCGAAGAGGCGCGAGCGGGCAAGTGGCGCACGCTACTGCACCCTGACGATGCGTCCGGATATCTCCCGGTATTCGACCGCGCGATAAGGGAACATACATCGTTTAGCGCGGAAGGGCGCGTTCGGCGAGCCGATGGCGAGTGGCGACTGGTGGGTTCTCGCGGCCAGCCGTGGTTTTCACCGCAAGGCGAGTACTTAGGGCACATTGGCCTCAGAGCGGACATCACCGACCGCAAGCAGGCCGAGAAAGAGCGCCAGTTCCAGCACTCTCTCATCCGCACAACGTTTGAGGTGTCGCTCGACGGAATTCTGGTGGTGAATCACGAAGGCAATGTGGTATCGCACAATAAGAGGTTCCTTGATGTCTGGCATATCTCCCCTGAGAGCCTGCCGGACCGGCCGGTCGATCACGTCATTGGCGCCCCGTATGATTTGCTTTTGTCGGCAGTCATTGACCGCGTCAAGAATCCCGACCCCTTCTTGGTGAAGGTGCGGGAGCTTTACGCTAATCCTGATGCCAACGACCAATGTGAAATTGAATTGAAAGATGGCCGGATACTCGAACGCTATTCCACATGCCTGCGAAATGAAGATGGCGAGTACCTGGCGCGCGCGTGGTTCTTTCGAGATATCACCGAGCGCAAGCAAGCCGAGCAGGAGCGCCAATTCCATCACTCCCTTATCAGCGCGATATTGGAAGAGTCGCTTGACGGAATTCTTGTCGTGAACCCCGAAGGTATTGTCTTGTCGCACAACAAAAAGATGCTGGACGTTTGGAGTATCTCTCTCCAGGAGATTTCAGGCGATCCCGCGCGCAATATGGAGGGCATCTATCAGAAGCCTCTACTGACCGCGGTCCTTGATCGCGTGAAGGACCCGGAAAATTATTTAAAGCGGATTAATGAGCTTGATGCCAATCCGGATGTAAAAGACCGTGGCGAAGTGGAGTTGAAGGATGGCAGGACACTGGAGCGCTACTCCACCAGTCTGTGGAGTGAAGATGGCCAGAATCTGGGGCGCGCGAGGTTCTTTCGAGACGTCACCGAGCGTAAGCAAGCCGAACAGGAGCGCCAATTCCATCACTCCCTTATCAGCGCATTATTTGAAGTGTCGCTTGACGGAATTCTGGTGGAGAACCGCGAAGGCAATATGGTGACACGCAACAAGAGGTTCCTCGACGTCTGGCATATTTCCCCCGAGAGTCTGTCGGATCGGCCGGTAAATCTCGCCGTTGGCGCCCCGGATAACTTGATCTTGTCGGCAGTCCTTGACCGTGTCAAAAATCCTGACACATTCTTGAAAAAAGTGCGGGAGCTTTATGCTAATCCCGATGCCAACTACCAATGTGAAACTGAATTGAAGGATGGCAGGACACTCGAACGCTATACCACCAGCTTGCGGAATGAAGCTGGCGAGTACCTGGCGCGTGTGTGGTTTAGCCGAGACATCACAGAGCGAAAGCAAGCCGAGCATGCCTTGCGCGAGAGTGAAGATCGATTCCGCGTCATGGCCGACGGTTGCCCGATGCCGATGTGGGTCACTGGCGCCGACGGCAAGATTCAGTTTATCAACCGGGCGCTCTGTGAGTTTACCGGTGTCGACGACGAAAAGGTGGAGGGCGATAAGTGGCAGTTGTTTTCTCACCCCGACGATGCACAGCAGTTTATACAGGAATCCGTGCGCGTGGTGCGCGAGCGCGCACCCTTCAAGACCGAAGCGCGCTTTAGAAGAGCCGATGGCGAGTGGCGCTGGCTGGCGGTAATCGCAGAACCGCGTATTTCGCCGAGTGGCGAATTCCTGGGACATATTGGCCTCGGCATGGATATTACCGAGCGCAAGCAGGCCGAGCAAATCTTGATCGAGAGCGAAGATCGCTTCCGCATCATGGCTGACAGTTGTCCGATTGGTATATGGGTGACCGACGCGACGGGCAAGATGCTTTTCATCAACCGGACATACAGGAATTTCTGCGGCGCAACCACCGAAGAGGTGGAACCGGATGAGTGGATATTCCTGATTCACCCGGACGACGCGCCGGAGTTTTTCCAAGCATTCGATAGCGCGATAAAAGACCATACTTCGTACAAGGGTGAACAACGCGCCCGGCGCGCCGATGGCCAATGGCGTTGGCTGGAGTCGTACGCGGTGCCTCGTTTTTCGCCGGACGGGGAGTTTCTCGGACTCGTCGGCACCAGCAAAGACATAACGGAGCGCAAGCATGTGGAGCAAGCCTTGCAAAGCAGCGAAGAGAAGTTTCGCGAATTGACGGAAAACATTCGTGAAGTCTTTTGGCTGAAGACTCCGGAATCGGAAAAATTCCTTTATGTCAGCCCCGCGTATGAACAGGTGTGGGGAAGGAGTTGCGCCAGTGTCTATCAGAATCCGGCTTCTCGGCTGGAGGCGATTCACCCCGACGACCTGGCCCAATCGCGCTTGATATTTGCCCGGCAAATGCAGGGAGAAGATGTCGAGTCGGAATACAGGATACGCACACCGGATGGGCAAGAGAAGTGGATCCGCAGCCGGACTTTTCCCATTCGCGACCAAAGCGGCAGGCTGATCAAATTAGCCGGAATTGCGGAAGATATTACCGAACGGAAACGCCATGAGGAGGAACTGATTCAGGCTCAGGCGGAGGCCGAGGCCGCCAACCGCCAGCTTTCCGCTCAACATGCGATTCTTGACAACGAGCGCAAAATGCTTCGCACATTTATGGACAACATCCCCGATTTGATGTTCGTGAAAGATCTTGAAGGCAGGTTTGTCGTCTCCAATCCCGCGCTGGCACAACAGGCAGGAGTGGAGAAGCCGGAAGATATGGTCGGGAAAACCGACTTTGACTTCTTTCCAAGCGAAATCGCCGGGAAGTTCCATGAAGACGATCAGCTAGTGGTCCGCTCGGGTCAGCCGATCTTCGATCGTGAAGAAACAATCGGTGTGAATACGAAAGACCAGCCCCGTTACCTGCTGACTACCAAGGTTCCGATCTTCGATAGCGAAGGCCGTGTGACAGGAGTCGCCGGGATTGGGCGGGACATCACAATGCGCAAAATGATGGATGATGCGCTTCGCGAAAGCAACCGGGAACTTATTGAAGCAACTGACTGGGCCAATAAGATGGCCTTGGAAGCGGAGGACGCCAACCGGGCAAAGAGCGAATTCCTGGCTAACATGAGCCACGAAATCCGTACTCCCATGAATGGTGTGCTGGGCATGAACGGCTTGCTGCTCGGCTCCAACCTTGATCAGGAGCAGCGCCATTGGGCGGAAGTGGTTGAAACCAGCGCCAAATCGCTGCTAACGGTGATCGACGACATCCTGGACTTTTCCAAAGTCGAAGCGGGCAAGATGGAAATCGACACTGTGGACTTCAATCTGCACGTCCTCATGGGAGATTTCGCCGAAATCATGGCCGAGCGTGTCGGCGAAAAGAAGTTGGAGTTCATCTGCGCCGTGGCGCCCGATGTGTGCGCAAATCTGCAGGGAGATCCGGGGCGCTTGCGTCAGGTGCTCTTGAACCTTGTCGGTAACGCCATGAAGTTTACACATCAGGGCGAGGTCGTGGTGCGTGTAGGCTTGATCTCGGAAACCGACGCGGAGGTATATTTACGTTTTACAGTTCGGGATACTGGCATCGGGATTCCCGAAGAAAATCAGCAAATGCTGTTTACAAGTTTCACTCAGGTGGATGCCTCCACAACACGCAAGTATGGCGGTACCGGACTGGGTCTGGCGATCTCCAAAAAACTAGTTGAATTGATGGGCGGAAAAATAGGATTGGAGAGCAAGGAAGGCGTGGGCTCGGAGTTTTGGTTCACAATCCGTCTTGCCAAACAGCTTGCCAGCAGGCCGATGGACTCTCCCAAGGTCCCAGTCAAGGGCGCGCGCATTCTGGTGGTGGACGATAATGCCACCAACCGGGAAGTGATTACTGCTCAACTGCAATCGTGGGGCGCGGTTGTGGCCTCCGTGGAAAGTGGTGCGACGGCTTTGACCTGCTTGCGATTCGCAGTAGAGGCCGGAAGTCCATTCCAGTTAGCGGTGCTGGATATGATGATGCCCGGTATGGACGGGGCGGCTCTGGGACGTGCTATTCTGGCCGACGATACTCTGAAGAACATACCTCTGGTGATGATGACATCCTTAGGGCAGCGTGGAGACGCCCACCGGTTCAAGGAAATAGGATTCGCGGCATATCTAATCAAACCGGTGCGGCAGTCCGATTTGGATGACTGTCTGGTGGCAGTGTTGTCCGGAGAAACTCAAGAGGAGACGCGCCCCCTGATTACACGGCACAGCCTGCTGGTCGCGCGCCGGAATAATGCGCGTATTCTGCTGGTTGAGGACAATCTCATTAATCAGGATGTGGTGATTGGCATGCTCCAGCGTCTCGGTTGGCAGGCCGATGTTGCATCCGACGGCAAGCAAGCCATTCAGGCGCTTGCGACACATCCTTACGACCTGGTGCTGATGGATGTGCAGATGCCCGAGATGGACGGCTATGAAGCTACGCGGCAAATACGCGATCCCCAGTCCACAGTGCTCAATCACGACATTCCCATCATTGCCACCACCGCCCATGCCATGCAGGGAGATGCCGCAAAATGTCTTGGCGCCGGCATGAGCGACTATATCTCCAAGCCAATCGATCCGAATATCCTGGCTAAAATGGTGCAGAAGTGGCTGGCGCGAAAGGCGCATACAGCCCCCGGGGAGGCTCCGGCCGAAGCGGCCCCGGACAGCAATACGCCGTCGCCACTACCGATGAGCGGTTCCTTGATTTTCAATCGCGAGGTGTTTCTGCAGCGTATGATGGGCGACGAAGAATTTGCCCGAGAAGTTGCGGTCCATTTTCTGGAAGATCTGCCTGAACTGATAAGTACGATGAGAGAGAACGTTGCGCGGGCGGATATTGAATCCATTTGGAAACAGGCTCACAAGATCAAAGGCTCTGCGGCCAACGTGGGAGGGGAGTTGCTGAGGGACGCGGCAATGGAAGTGGAAAAGGCAGGCAAAGCAGGCAACCTGGATGGAGCTTTGCATTGGATTCACGAGTTGGAGATGCAAAGTTCACGTTTGATTGAAGCTTTGCAACTATGGGGAAATTGAGCGTTTGCAAATCCTTCAGGTAACAGTTCTGGCCCGTTTAACGATCTCTGTGCAGAATCTGTGAAGCGTTGTCTCGCCAAAATTCCATCCGGTCGTAAAGATGGCGTAATTTTGTGTTCGGTGGTTATTCGAGGTAACCCGATGCCTGGGCGTGTTAACACTAATTGCGTTTTCATGGTATTGATTAGGAGGAAATCACCGAGGCGCAGTTTCAACGCATAGAGTCGGAGTTACCGCAGCAGCGCCGCAACGTAAGGCTATAACCTTTTCCCTCTTGCAAGGTCAGGTTTCCAACGCGGTTGAAGGACGCCAACTATTGGGTGGCATCGGCCCTTTGCCAGCGCCCCTGCGCCTGATCCTGAACAAGGCCTACGAAGACGACCAAATCCGTCAACTGGCGTTGGATTTCGGCTTCATACCCCGTGGTTTCACCCAAAAGCAATTGTCTTGAGCCTTGGGACTATGACAGGGCGATGTATCGTAAGCGCAATGAAATCGAGCGGCTCTTTCGGTGTCTCATGGGCTTCCGCCGTAACTTCTCTCGTTTCGAAAAACTCGATGTCCTCTTCCGTGGCTTTCTCACCTTCGCTCTGATCGTCGAGACGCTTAGATAGTGTTCACACGCCCTTTGGTCATGAATAGGTCAAATGCACCAAATTAGGTTAGTCCATTTTTACTTAGATGTGGAGGAAAAGAGCCCTCATAGCAGAAAAACGTGTATTTTGATATGCACGCTTTTTGTGTGAAATACAGCATTTATGGTGCAAAAATGCGTTCCGAGCCTTACAGCTTTTCCGCCACGCTTTTGGCCTGAGTAAACAGCAGCAGATAATCCGGGCCTCCGGCCTTTGAATCTGTGCCGCTCATGTTGAAGCCGCCGAAGGGATGCGCCCCCACCATTGCGCCGGTACATTTGCGGTTAAAGTACAGATTTCCGACGTGAAAATCGCTGCGCGCCCGGTCGAGTTTGGCACGGTCGGAGGAATAGATCGACCCGGTCAGGCCATACTCGGTGTTGTTAGCCACCTTCAGCCCTTCCACAAAGTCGGCCACTTTGATGAGCGCCAGCACCGGCCCAAAGATTTCCTCCTGGGCAATAACCGCATCGGGAGCTACGTCCGCAAACACTGTAGGCTCAAGGAAATAGCCTCCGTTGATCTCAGGAGCATTACCGCCGGTAATCAAACGACCTTCATTTTTGCCAATCTTGATATAAGACAACATCGCATCGAGCGCGGCCTTGTTGATGACCGGGCCGAGATTGTGGTTTTGGACCGGGTCTCCCACCGTCAGTTTGGCCACGCGCTCCAGCAGGCGCTCCGTAAATGCCTCATAAACAGGGGCTTCGATGATGGCCCTGGAACAGGCGGAACACTTTTGTCCACTGAAGCCAAAGGCCGAAGCCACCACGCCTTCGACGGCCGAGTCCAGATCGGCATCGGCGCAAACCAGGATGGAGTCCTTGCCACCCATCTCCAAAATCGTCCGCTTAAGCCAGATTTGATTGGGTTTAGCTTTGGCGGCGCGCTCGTGAATCTCCAATCCAACCTTCTTGGAACCTGTGAAGGATATGAAGCGCGTCTTGGGATCTTCGACGATGGAGTTGCCGAAACTGGCGCCGGAGCCGGGGCAGAAGTTGACCACTCCAGACGGAATTCCCGCCTCCTCCAGGACTTCCACAAACTTGGCTGCGATGGTGGGGGCATCGCTGGATGGCTTTAGAATCACGGTGTTGCCGGTGACGATGGCGGCTGCGGTCATGCCCGCCATGATGGCAAAAGGGAAGTTCCAGGGGGGAATGACCGCGCCCACACCGAGAGGGATGTAGTGCAGTTCGCAGCGCTCGCCGGGGAACTGTATAGGGGTTTGCGAGCCGGCCAGGCGCAGCGCCTCGCGGGCGTAAAACTCAAGGAAATCAATGGTTTCACCCACATCGGCATCGGCCTCAGCCCAGTTCTTGCCCACTTCATAGGTGAGCCATGCGCAGAAGACGAAGCTGCGGCTGCGGATGAGACGAGCGGCGTTGAGGAGTAAGGAAGCTCTTGATTCTACGGTGGTTCTTCTCCATGTCTCGAAAGCGCTAAGGGCAGCGGCCATAGCCTTCCCGGCGTGTTCGGCACCGGCCTTTTGATGAACGCCGACGATCTGAGCGGGGCGTGCAGGATTTACGGAGTGGATTTTATCCGAGGTCTTTATGTGCTGGCCACCGATGACGAGGTCATATTCGCGGCCCAGCTGGCTGGAGACAAACTCCAATGCTGTCTTCATCTTGCGCGCGTTTTCCGTCGTCTTGAAATCCGTGAATGGTTGATTGGCAAACTCCCCCTGGGGTGAGCACGGCTGAATGGAGGTTGTGACATTTTTCGTTGCCATAGCCAATCGATTGTAACCGACGGCGCAAAGACAGGGAATAGGGAACAGGGACCGGGCCGCGCAAGAAACCTTTACTTAGATGTGGAGGTTTTTTGCGCAAATTTGGGTTATTGGGGAAGCGGAATGGCTGGTTTTGGGGTGGTTTTGGGTCGATTTAGGCAGGGAACAGGGGTCAAGGTTTTGAAGGATACGGGATTCGCTGGCGTAACTCAGGACTTTTTCAGATTCCATAAGTAAGGATACAATCTGAGATATTAATTCTCCCTACCCGTGCTATCCTTTTTATCGCAACAATCTCCCTTGCCTCGGTGCGTTCTACGCAAAATCGAAGTTTGATCTTGGAGGCTAGCCGTGTCACCTGATCCGAAAAACCCACTTGTTTTCTCCTACCTTACTCTGCGCAAGGCAATTGGCTGGATTGGCCTAACCCTTCCAATCATTCTTTGGATCGGCGGATGGATATTCCAAGGGTTTGCACATGCGCCTCATCTACATATTGAGTCCTCAATCAGCGCCTACTACTACACCGGCATGGGCAACGTCTTCGTGGGCCTTCTGTGCGCCATCGGCGTATTCCACCTGGCCGCGGAGGGCTACGATCACCGGGACCGGATCGCCGGCCGTCTCGCATGCATCTTTGCCCTCGGTGTTGCCTGGTTCCCCACGACTCCCGAATCCAGGTGTCCAGGAATCCCCACTCATGCTCAGGACATCATCGGCAACCTGCATTACACTTTCGCAGCGCTGCTCTTCCTCACGCTCGCATTTTTCTGCATATTTCAGTTCACTCAAACGGAGAATGTGGATACACGAACACATCGCAAGAAACTGAGAAACGCCGTGTATTACAGCTGCGGAGGCATTATCCTCGGATGCATCGCCGTGATTGGCACGGTAAAAGCATTCGCGGTTTTCGAGATCATGATGAGCTTCCGCCATTGGCTCGAAAGCTGGAAGTGGAACTTCTGGTTCGAGTCCCTCGCGCTGTTCGCATTTGGCGCCGCCTTCCTCATCAAAGGCGAATTTCTTTTGAAAGATGAAGCCGACCCTCCTCCGGGCAGGCAATAGTCCCCGGAGGAGGATGGACACTAGGGCATCGAAGCCGCAGACGTCGTCTTGGATGTGAACAGCGCAGTGATTACATTCAAATCAAATCCCACGCCGAAGGTAAACCCTGCGTGTTCTTGCGTAATCTGGGTTAGAGTGTATCCTGACGGAACGGCGGTATTGACCGTCAGCCCGCTGGGGAGAACTGTCTTGTGCGCGCTCCCGATGCCGGCATAGAAATCCAATCCGCTGACCGGTTCCCAATTCACGCCTCCCATCGAATTCCCAAGGGAGGATACCGAGGTAGCAAGCAACAACGAAGGTAACAGATTGCGTCCGAAATTCTCATAGCCGCTGTGACGTGGAAAATAATCGTGTCCCCATGGGAACCACACCAAGCCAGCCATCGCCGCAAGCTGCCACTGCGTATGCTGTGTTTGCACGATGCATGAATACGTAGGGGCTGGCGTCGCCGCGAGCACCAGAGTTTGTTGTCCACCGCAGGTTTCGATGTCATACCCGGTGTTGGCCGCATCGAGCGTCGAGGGCGTAGGCGACGCTTGCACACCATAGGTGGTGTTTGGAATGTGGATGAACATCACGCCGCCCATCAGGTTGAAGTTGGCAACCCGATGGACTTCCACAAGAATGGTCTTGACGGAATGAGCCGGTGTGCTGGTGCTGGCCGCGGCCACCGTGCTCGGCACCACATTCGCGGAAACTGCCGGGGTGATCGCCCCGCCTGCGTTGGCCAGCGTGAACGGCGTGTATCCGCGCTGAACCGCAATGGAGATCCGCAAAATCGCATTGGTAGTCAAGGGCGGCAACACATCGGTCTCTTCGACGCTGGACCGGGCCTGCCATTCATTCATCGTGACGTAGAGCTTCGTGCTGGCCATGTCGATTGAGCGAAGCTTGTCGCGCAATTCGTCTAATTTATTCTTCAACTCCACCAGCCTTTCCCCAACCATTTCCTCGTAGCAACGGTGGTGCGTATTGTCGCAGAAGGCCTGCGCCGATACTGGTGCGTAGTCCGTTTGAGCTTTGCTGAGGTTATTACCAAGAAATGAAACTTGTTCGTCATATGCTTTCCAGAAATCCTTAAACTTATTCTGCTCAAAGATGCTGCACAGAGGTTTGTCGCCTAAGCCAGTAGTGCTTGGCTTTATACCTGCCGCGATCAAGGCTTTCTGCATGGCGATGACCCGGTCCTCAAGCGATTGTTCTTTGGACCCCTTGGGGGGCTTTGGTAACAAATCAAGCTCCACTTTGTTTAATGAGAGTATCTGGGCCGGAGTCCAGTTATCAAAACTGTCGATCGTGAGTTTGTTTAGCTCGTCTTTGCTCAGAGTACTCAGGTTCGGGGTCTCAAGGTATGCCTGATTGCTTTGGCAGTTATTATGCTCATCCCCCAGTCTGGCCAGTTCGAGAATCCCCGTGAGGGATGAGTAGTTATTGAGCAGCGCAAGAGTGTTGGAAGCGAAGGCCTGCGTAGTCAGGGCACTGGACAACGTTGAGATTTGGGCATTGATGTTTTGAATATCTGTCATATGTTTGTCAAAAGCGGAAAAATTGGCGGGGTCGGTCGAATCCGTCAGGACAGAGGGCAGGGTTTTGCCAAGCTGGTACATGACCCCGTTGACCGATCCCGGCGCGGCCTTGCTGATATCCTCATTCCCCAGGTTGCTGCTATCGATAGGATTCTTAGAATCGTAGGGCTCTCCGAAGGTGCGATTGATCAACCTCAGTAATTCCGCTGCGTTCCTGTCCACAGAAAACAGCAAGAGCGCCACTTGCTTCCCTGAAGCGGTGACCGATGCGGGGGTGTAAGTGGGGTATTTTCCTGGCGTCTGATCTTCTGGGCCCAGGGCCCCTGGAATAATTCCTGTGATAGACAGGGAGGGCAGTGCGGTCGGCGCGTTCAAGCCCAAACCAGGCAACGTTGTGGCGCCTCCAGTCGGCACACCGCTTTGCAGGGTGTCAAGTGTGTTTGAGAGGCTCGCGACCGGAGTGATCGGCGCCGCTCCCCGAATATCCGCGCCGCCCTCTGGCACGCCGATGCCGCCCGTGGTCACCGTCAAGACGTCAGTAAATTTGAGTCCGCAAACCCGGACAGCGATTTTTTCCTTGGTGTGAATCACGGGAAGAAAACTGCCATTCGTGTCGATGGCATATCCCTTATTGTTGAGTCCACGGTAGTCGAAGAAGCGGTTGTAATCGCTCCATGTGGTTGTGTTGTCTTTGGCGTTGTATTCAATCGTCACATAATCGCCATTAACCGAATGGCGATAGCTCCGATATTCGGGCACATTAAGCGAATTGCCTGAGCTCTCGATGGACACAGGGCATACAGGCTTTACAAGCATCGGCCTGCCCTGTGCTGGCAACAGCTCAGCATGTGTGATCGCCAAAACAGGCAGCGCAATCAAGAAAAAGCGAACTACCCGACCTTGCAATGACAGCTTGCGGAACCTGTTGACGATGTGAAGAAGCGCATGATCCACCAGAATGAAATCCCTGGTGGTTGTCCGTACAACCTTTCTGGAATGCATGTTGTCTCCTCAGATGGGGGATGAAGATGATGCCATGTTGCATACTTGAATAAATAAACTATTGAATGGACTAGAGGGATAATGCCTTAAGTTAAAAAAGAAGTCAAGTCCATTATTTTCAAGCAGAATCCGTTGCCAACTTCAAGCAAGGAGTCTAAGGATTTAAGCGATCTCTAGACGTTCCCAGCGCCTTGAACTCATAGGGTGCTTATGCTGACCAGTATGTACGGGATTAAAACGGAAAACGCCGCTGCATTCACCGATTCTCCCCATGCCCTCCCCTGAGAGTTGGGTGACAGCGGCGCGCTGAAATACCTGGTGGAGCGTCGATCGGGCCGAGTCGCACTTTTCTATTTGCTGACTGCTAATCTCTAATCTCTGTCTTATTCACCGGCCTGAAGAGCCACAAATTTAGCATTGCGAACAGCAGCCCTCCCACGGTGAATTTGAACCAGACGGGAGCCTGCGATGGAGAGAAGAAGCCTTCGAGCAAACCCGCGATCACCAGCAGGGGAATGATGCCGCTGACCAGCCGCGTGGCTTCGATGCCGCCGCGAGCCACCGATTCACGCCAGCGCAGAGCGCCGGGAAAGAGCATGGCGTGGCCCAGGCGGAAGCCCGCGCCGCCAGCAATGATGATCGACGGCAGCTCCAGCGAGCCGTGCGGGGCCACAAAGCTCCAGAGAGAGAGCGACATTTCGTAGTGGTGGCAGGCCGCTCCAACCACGCCCAGCTCCATGCCGTTCACGAAGAGCGTGAAGAAGGTTCCCAGGCCAAAGAGGATACCCCCAGCAAAGGTGATAAAGCTGACGGAAAGATTGTTGGTCATGATGGCGCTGGAGGCCATGGGGGCGACGCTGACCACGGATTTTGTCCACATTTCGTGGCGCTCCATGGTGGCGATCATCTGCGAACCTAAGACGTGGCGCATGAACTCCGGGCGCGTGGTGGTGAGCGCCGCGCCGACGATGCCGAAGGCCACAAAAACCAGCATGGAGGCCGCGACATAGCCGATCTGGCGCTGAAAAATGATGGGGTACTCGTCGCGCAGAAAGCGCCAAAGGGTGAGAAAATTGGTCTTTCGGCCCGAATAGACAATGTGGTGAGCGCGAGCCAGCAACTGATTCACGTGCAGCGCGTAAGTGCGCGAGGTGGCGTCCTGGCGCAGCACGGAGAGGTCTGCCGCCGCTTGCCGATAGAGCAGCGCCAGCTCCTGCAACTCAGCGCGGGAGAGCTGGCCGAGGCCGCTCGTGTCGGATTGGGCCAGCAGGGCGGCCAGGCGGTCCCAGTGAGGCCGGCGCTTGAGAATCCACTGGTTGGAGAGGATTTGAGCCATGGAGTTGAGTCCAGATCAGATTAACCCAGATGAGCTGAATATTGATACGCCGGAGTTGGTGGACATCCAGATGCCCCTGGCCGGCATCGGCAGCCGATTTATCGCTCTGCTGGTGGATTCGCTGATTTGGCTGGCTGGTTTTTTCTTGCTGGTGTTGTTCCTCGCCCTGATTCCGACGAGCAATGCGCCGGCTACGGAGACCTCGGAAAAGTCAAAGGAATGGGCCGTCGCGATTGTCATTTTTATTATCTTTCTGCTGAACTGGGGCTATTTCACGCTCTTTGAGGCCTTCTGGAATGGCCGCACTCCGGGCAAGCGCGTGGCGCGGATTCGCGTCATTCAACGCTCCGGCCGCGCCATTGGCCTAATCGAATCGATGACTCGCAATTTGATCCGCTATATCGATATGCAGCCCTTCGCGATGTACGCCGTGGGAGTGATCGCGATCTTCTCCACACGCCAGCACCAGCGGCTGGGCGATTTGGCAGCGGGGACCCTGGTGGTGCGAGACCGTGTGGAGGATGCGCCCTTGTGGAGCGAATCGAGTACGCGAACTTTCACCGCGCAGATTTTTGCGCCCAGCGCGCCTGCTCCTGAGCCGCACCACGCATATTCTCTGCCGGCGGACGGAATTGCACGGCTCTCGCCCAGCGATCTCGAGGTTCTGGAGGGATTTTTTGCGCGTAGACTGGATATGAGCCTGCCCACGCGCCACGCCCTGGCCGAGCGCATTGCCGCAGCCATCCGGGCAAAATCCGGACTTGAGCCGCCCGCAGGCGCCAGCGTGGAAACTTTTTTGGAGGCCACGGCCCGCCAACTGCGGGATCAGGCGCGTATGCAATAGAGTGATTGGTCTTGGCTAGTTCACGAGTTGGCTGTGGGATTCGACCGTCTTACCCTGCTCCAACAACGCCGCCAGCGCCCGCTCCGGACAGATGTGCCGGGCCTCCACGCTTGCCAGCTCCTTGTCCGTTTCCACGGACGAAGCGATGGTCATAAAGCAGTAAAGGCAGCGAGTATTGTAAGTGCCGTTTTCGTTCTGGGTGTGGCTATACATCGTTCCTCGGGTGTTGCAAAAGGATTAAACGATGTTAGACAACCTTTGATTTCGCCGACGTGATCTGTGTCACGGGAGTATGTTCGTTTCTGAAAACGATTGCATCCTCCAGTTACATGTTCATTCCCTGGTTGGAGTTACGGCGCAGTTGCCAACAGGGTGCTTGCCCTGACTGAGCAAATAAGGAGACCGAGCAGGGCACATCCATCGAACCCAGGTAGTCGAACTCCTGCTTGTTGCCCTTGAGCGGAATGGTCATGTAGCGGTTGACGGTGACCTTGGAGTGGGGCGATCCGCGCAGCTTGTAGATGGCCCAGTCGCCAGCGTAAATCATCACAAACGCCGCCGCCAGCACTACCAGCACCCGTTGCAACCAACGCATCATGCGGATTCGTCCTTCTTCCTTAGTGTAAACATGCGAGGCAGGCGCCGGAGTCTGTTGGAATCCGGTTATTTGGTCCGGACAGAATCCATCTCAGCAGAAAATACCTGGTAGCAGTTACGGCCATGCGCCTTGGCCTGGTAGAGCGCAGCGTCCGCATTCCTCAGCAGGAAATCCACATCCAGATCCGCCGCGAATGCAGTGCAGACGCCGACACTGGCGGATACCGGCACCTCGCCGCCCGCAAATGGAACCGCGCTGGACAGAGTCGCGACAATGTTGGCGGCAATCTCCTCGGCCATGCGAGAGTTGCGCAGGCCGGAAAGAAGCACTACAAACTCGTCGCCGCCCATGCGGGCGACGGTATCGCTTTTGCGCACAGCCAGCAAGAGGCGTTGGGCGGCCACGCGCAAGACTTCGTCGCCTGCCTGGTGTCCATAGGTGTCGTTGGTATGCTTGAACCTGTCGATATCCACCATGAGCAGGGCCATGCCTGTCTTATGACGTCTGGCGGCTTCCACTCCAACATCCAGCCGATCCTGCAGCAACAGCCGGGTTGCCAGTCCTGTCAAGGAATCGTGCAGCGCCAGATGGCGGAATCGGCTTTCACTTTCGCGCAGCAGGATTGTTTGTTCCTCAACGCGCCTTCTCAGCGCCATCACCCAGGCGAGCACGCAGAGCGTGACGACCAGCACCAAAGACAGGAGCACGAGTACATGAGCCGGCGTCCACCAGGAGGGACGTTCAAGAACCACCACGTCAGCGGGAGAACGCATCAAAACCCGGAAGGATTCATTGACTGCCACGCCCCCGCGCACATTGCTCTGGGTATCGACGGCACGGACCGAGCAGATGCCGGTGACGCGCAGCCTGCTGCCGATCTTCCAGGCGCTAACTCCGGTCCCGGCGAGGCTCTTGGGTAGAATCGCGGGGAAGACAGTATCGCCGGAAAAGAGCTGAAGAGTAACATCGGACGAGGCTAGATTGTAGCCAATCAGCAGTCCGTCGATCTGTATCAGTTCGGAGTTTGATCCGCCGCGCAGAATCTCCTCGACGGTTGCCGGCTTCGCTGCGACAGGTTTATTGTTTCCGGAGGTTTGGAAGACTGCATTGGTGATGATGGGAGCGTTATTGTCGGTTTCCACGAACCCGGCCATGTCGACCAGGTCGCCCACGGCGACGGGTGCAGCCTGACTTGTCTGCGCACAGATGCCACGAGTGGCGTCGCGAATGCAGAGCAAGGAACCGGGCCATTGCAGCGTTACGGCTCCACGCATATGGACACGTTGCATGGGAGTGGTGAAATATCCCCACTGCAATAACTGGTTTACCGGGATATACGGACCGGCAAAGGGATCGCTGGGAGCGGGTTGGAGCACTTGCAGGGTGGAGAGATTCGGCGCTTGTATGTGGACGCCGATCATCTGACCGTCGGCATTCATGGTGGGGGCGGCGTTGCCTTGAATTCTGACTCGGGCGCCGACCAGGTTGGGATACGTTGTGCGTGAGTCCTTGATCATGAGGATGCCGATGGGTCCATCCATCATCTCTATGTCCAACACAGCGACGTGGTCATATTCGATGAGTTGATGGACGGAGCCCTCGACCTCCACCCACTGGGCGTCGTAGGCGCCGGTCTTGAGGATGGCAAGGCTGACGCGTGGCGGGTGCGAGGGCAGAGGAGCGCGGCCGAGGATGCGGATACGCGGGTTCTTTACGATGGGACCGAAACCTCCAGGCGCGCTGACGCCATTCACGTCCACCAGTGCTCCCACGAAGAGATGCCGCGCCAACTCGGAAGTCTGCTCGACATAGATGTCGCCAGAAGCATCGTGAATGAAGGTGGCAGCTATTCCGGTTCCGTAATCAGGATCGAAAAAGGTCACCACCCCCTGTAGATGAACAGGGTAGGCGCGCGCTGCCTCGACCGCCGACAGGCTATGCGCCTGACGCGCTGTGGTCAGCGTGGGCAACTTGTCCGTCAGCGTGTTTGTCGATTGGCCCACGGCCGGACCCGCGAAGAAGAGATACGCTGATAATAAGACTGAAAGCATTACGGCCGGCACTGTGCTGAGAGTGTCGCAGGCAGGCATGAGGCAGGCCTTCCCTTGCTTCTCCCTGCGAAGCCGAGTCCCGCTCTTCATCCGATCACACCGCCCTCTGTTCGTTCCAACGGCTCTCAAGCCTATTACCTTCCAAACCGCGCAGACTTCCTCTCTCCGGCGAGTCACGCTCGAAGCCGAACATATAGAGAGCATATCGGCAGGCTGGGAGCCATGCATTACGCCCATTACCTCGATTATCTTCCTTTAACGATGGAAAACTCCAATTGGCTTCGTGGGTTGGGGCTCATCACGAACTCCTGCATCGATTGCGGTCGAGGAACGCCTCAGAAAACGACCAGCTTTTGCGGGAGACAGCAGACGCGGTCCAATTTGGCTAGATCAGCGCGCATCTGCCGATCATGGCCCAGCGCGGCCAGCGCGGCGCCGAGGATGGAGGCAACCGCGGCTTCGGTGGGCGCACAGATGCTGTAGTGCATCCACTTGCCTTCGCGGCGCGCGGTGACGATGCCTGCCTGGCGCAGGTAGGCGAGATGCCGCGAGATTTTGGGCTGGCTCTGGCCGAGAATCTCTACAAAATGGCAGACGCAGACCTCGCGACCGGACATCAGCCCGTCTCCGGCCATCAGGTTCAGCAGGCGCAGGCGGGTTCTATCGGCCAGAGCAGCGAAAAGGCCGGCCAGGTTTGGGGATTTGGGTTCGCGAGCCATGAAATTATTATATACGTCTTGACAAATATGAGGGCCGAAAATATATTCGTTTTAGCGAATATGAGGTGCTTGATATGGATACAAAAACATTGGTTCAGGAAAAATATGGAGCGGCGGCGCGCGAGGTGCGCAAAAGCAGCAGTGTAGCCTGCTGCGATCCGGCGCTGCGCTGTTGCGACCCCATCACCACCAACCTCTACGACGAGGCTGAGAAGAGCGGGCTGCCGGCAAACGCCGTGCTGGCCTCGCTGGGCTGCGGCAACCCCACAGCGCTGATTGAGCTGAAGGCGGGCGAGACGGTACTCGATCTCGGCTCGGGCGGCGGCATTGACGTGCTGCTCTCCGCCAAGCGCGTTGGCCCGACGGGCAAGGCTTACGGCCTGGACATGACCGACGATATGCTGGCTCTGGCCCGCGAAAACCAGCGCCAGGCGGGCGTGGAAAACGTCGAGTTTCTCAAGGGCGAGATTGAGAAGATTCCTTTGCCCGATAATTCGGTGGACGTGGTGATCTCCAATTGCGTCATCAATCTCTCCGCCGACAAGGACCGCGTGCTGCGCGAGGCCTTCCGCGTGCTGAAGCCGGGCGGGCGCTTCGCCGTTTCTGACATCGTGGTGCGCGGCGAGATTCCCGAGGTGGTGCGCAAGAATATGCTGCTCTGGGCAGGCTGCGTCGCAGGCGCGCTGGAGGAGAACGAGTACACGGCAAAGATGGCCGCCGCCGGCTTCACCGGCATCTCCGTCGAGCCGACACGCGTGCACTCGGTCAAGGATGCGCGGCATTTTCTGGTGGAGGCGGGCATCGATGCGGACGCCGTCGCTCCGTTGATCGAGGGCAAGTTTGTGAGCGCCTTTGTCCGTGCTGAGAAACCTGCTGCCGGGTGTTGCCCGCCGGATTGCTGCCGCTGACCGATTCGCGATAGGAGAAGATCATGCGCAAGACTTACAACATACTCGTGCTGTGCACCGGCAACTCGGCGCGCAGCATCATGGGCGAGGCGCTCTTCAACACGATGGGTGTGGGCCGCTTCAAAGCCTACAGCTCAGGCAGCCATCCCACAGGCAAGGTGAATCCCTTCGCCATTGAGCAGGTGCGGCGTCTGGGTTATCCGGTGGATGGCCTGCGCAGCAAGAGCTGGGATGAGTTTGCCGAACCCGATGCGCCGCAAATGGATTTCGTCATCACCGTCTGCGACAAAGCGGCGGGCGAAGTCTGTCCATTTTGGTCCGGCCAGCCGGTATCGGCGCATTGGGGATTTCCCGATCCGGCGGCCGTCGTTGGCACGGACGAAGAGAAGCGCGCGGCGTTTACGCAAATTTTTCATCAGATGCGCAACCGCGTGCAACTTTTACTCAGCCTGCCGCTGGAAACGCTGGACCGCATGGCCATTGAAAAACAAGTGCGCGACCTCGGACGGGAACCGCTGTGAGAGCGAATTAGCTCGCCGACTTTCCGCGGCATCTGAGGTAATCTGAAACGAGGACGGAATTCGATGCCGCGCTCTTCGCTCATCCTGGAGTTTCTGCTGCTGTTTGTGGCTTTGCCGCTGGCATACCGCTATTCTCCGGTGCGGATTCCTGCCTTGCCGTTGCTGTGGGCAGTTGCGGCGTATGCCTTGTGGCAGCTTCTGCGTGACTCGCGATTCAACCGCGGTCAGCTTTGGAACGCTGGAGAGTTGCCCGGCCGCATCGGCTCGATTCTGATTATTTTCGTGGTGGTCGCACTGGCGATTTGGCTGGGAGTGCGCCGATTTGCGCCCAATCTCGAATGGAGTTTAATTCGCCAGCAACCTGCTATCTGGGCGGTGGTGATGGTGGCTTATCCGGTTTTGTCGGTCTATCCGCAAGGACTGCTCTATCGCGCCTTCTTTTTCGAGCGGTACGCGACGTTGTTTCCCGGCAAATGGGCGATGATCGTGGCCAGCGCGGCGGCCTTCGCGTTTCTGCACATCATCTTCCGCAACTCGCTGGCTGTGACGCTCACATTTTTTGGCGGTTTGTTGTTCGCCGCGCGCTATGCCGAGTCCGGCTCACTGGCCACTTCGAGCTTTGAGCACGCGCTCTACGGCTGCTGGCTTTTCACGGTGGGATTGGGACAGTATTTCTACCATGGGACGATTGCTTCGGTCGGCACGGTGATGCAGCGGTAGGGACTAGCCCCTTCGACTCCCCACCCCACGGACGAAGACCTGTCCTTGGGGACCCTGGATTCGCTCAGGGCAGGCTGTCCAGGCGGGCGGCCTTCAAAGCTCTCGTTCATCGACAAACCTGGTATGCCGGGTACCCCCACCCGTATTTTGGACGCAAAATCCTTGTTTTCTTGAGATTACAGACAGGGTCGCGCTGCAAAATCGTCATAACAAAGGAGTTCCCTGCAAAATCTTCCAGGATAAGGAGTTACGGGACGTTTCGGCCTCTTCTGGCTGCTTCTGACTGACAGGCGGCGCGAAGAGAACGTGCCGGGACGATGATTTGAAGATAACTTCTGGAATAATTGTGCGCCGGGGGAGGGTAATTATCCGCAAGGACTGGCCGTCCAGGCATACGCGCTTGCGCGCCATAGAGTTCATGGATACTCACCCTTGAATCAGAGAACGATTCAAGGATGAGTCACTCGCCACCAGCCAATCCCTTTAAAGCTTCAAAGCAGTCGCCTCAGATACCAAAATATGCCTTGATCATGGGCCCGAATTTCTCCCAGAGCGCAGTCAGGTGGGCGGCGGAGGCAACTGCGGTAGGAAGCCACGAGATTACCGCTCGAACCGGACCTCTTGAACGCTCCTCCGGTTTCTTCGCCGCTTGCTCTGCGAGAGTTGAAAGCGCCTGTACGATCTCTTGCTTATCTTTGTCAGGTAGAGCGTTCTCAGCTACCGCAGCCTCCGTGAGTTGTTTGAGCGCGAGTACAAGTTCCAGTTGAGAAGCATCTTGTTGTCCCGAAATCGACTGTAGAGCTGCGTTGATGATTCCAAGCTGTGAACCAAGGTTTAAATTTGCGACGGAACTATTTTCAATGTGTAAATGGACAGTTGGCGGCTGTCCCAATCGTAAATCATCGTCTATTCCGGGGAACCCCTGAAGATCGCAGCCATATACCGTGATCGTCTGCTCATCTTTGTCCAGTTTGACGGAGTGACGAAACTCGCCCATTTCGCTGGGCAGCTCATCAACAGAAAGAATAGTCCCTGGCTTCGATTGATTTCCCACCAGCACACGCCGACCGGGCGAGAAACGTTGCTTTTGCGTTCGTGTCATATTGTGCTCCTTTTCTACAATGACCCTGTTCGGAAATGCCTCGTATTCCCGCACCATTATCTCCAAATCGCGCCGCGTTTCGATGGTGACGGCACGCATCCGCGTCTCGACTTTGTGCATTACCCCAAGAAGGGCCGTGCCCATCCTCCTCTCAAGGAATACTGTTTGGAGGTGTCCCTTTTGCGTCTTTGCGTACCCGTCGACTTTGCCGGCGATGAGTTCGATATCAGATCGGGAGATGTGGCCTTTGCGCTGCTTTATCAGATCGACCCAGATCTGGTACAAGGCGCGAACCAGTCGCTCGGCGCCGCCAATGTAAGTCTGGCCAATTGCAGCTTCGTGCGGACCACTTCGCGCGCCAGGGAAGGGCGCACGCGCCGCGTATTCGTTCTGCATCTCCGCCACCTTTTCGCGGGTTTGCTCGGAGATAGATTCCATCTCCTTCCCGAACTTCAATTGCGCGATCTGCTCAAGGTCTTCGTACATAGGAGAGCGGCCGTGGAAGAATCATGGCGACGCTGCTGCAATTGTAGCGCGGCGTTGTCTTATAGAGAGCTGGCTGCGAGTAAAGCCCATGCCTAAAGGCTTCGTTAATACGCGCTCTATCAGGGGTCTGAAGACCCCTGCTCCCTCCATCAAAACTTGCCTGATTACTCCGTCAGAACTTGACGGAGGCGGCGCGGGGGGAGATGCCGCTGATTTCCGCGGCGCGGGCTTCGGCGTAGGCTGCTGCGCCGAGCAGGGCGGCGCGGGGCTCAAGAATCACGCGCACCGGCATATTGACCAGCAACTGGCTGAGGCGGCCTTTGCCGGTGAAGGCTTTCATGAAGGTGCCGTCCTTTAGCTTGTCGAGGATGCGCGGGGCGATGCCGCCGCCGATGTAGACTCCGCCGACGGAGAGGAGCTTGAGGGCCAGGTTGCCGGCTTCGGCGCCATAGGCGGAGACAAACATGTCGAGAGCCTTCTCGCAGATTTCGCTTTTGGCGGCCATGGCCAGTTCGGTAATGACGGCGTTGGGATCTTCGGCGGCGATGCGCTTGGCGAGCGAGGCAGGCTCGTCGACGCCGCGCACCTCGCGCAGAAATTCATAGATGTTGCTGAGGCCCATGCCGCTAACCACGCGCTCCTGGCTGATGCGGCCGTTGTATTTCTGCTTGAGGAAGCGCAGCAGATCGATTTCGTCTTCGTTGCGCGGGGCGTAGTCGGCGTGGCCACCCTCGGAGGGATAAGGGATGTGGCTGTGGCCATTCCAGATGAGAAGGCCCTCGCCGAGGCCGGTTCCGGCGGCGATCAAGGCGCGATTGCCTAGTTGGCTAGGGTCGCCCTCGCTGAGCGTGTAAACCTGGTCGGCAGAAAGCTCGGCCACGCCGTAGCCATTGGCTTCGAGGTCGTTGATGAGGAAGACGTGATTGATGCCGAGAGTGGCGGAGAGTTCGCGGCTGTCGAGGGTCCAGGGAAGGTTAGTGAGGCGCAGGCGTCCGTCGCGCACCGGGCCGGGCACGCCGAAGCAAGCCGCGGTGACCTTGGAGGCGCCGAGAAACTCTTTGACGATCTCCTCAAGGCCTGAATAATCTTTGGCCGCGTACTTCTGGTCGCGGGAGGGCTGCGGTTTTCCATCGATAAAGTCATACAGCGCCAGGTGAACCTTGGTGCCGCCTACGTCTCCTGCCAGAATCATCTTTCCCTCACTAAAACTCCGCTGTCTTGCCCGTTGGTTGCGGGTAAAAGCGCGGCTGCTGCCTTATCCAATATATAGGTAAGTATACCGCTGGAGGGCCAAATCAATTGACTGGGCAGCCGCTCCGGATCGCGCTGCCCGGTGAGGACTTCGCGCAAGATAGCGGCCTTGTCAGAGCCGGAGATAAGGAAGAAGACCGAACGGGCATGATTGATGACCGGCCAAGTGAGAGTGATGCGCCAGGAGTCCATCTGCGGCAGGTGGTTGGCGACGGCGAGGCGGGTTGACTCGTGAAGTGCTTCGGTGTGCGGAAAGAGCGAGGCGGTGTGGCCGTCGCTGCCCATGCCCAGCGCCACCAGATCGAAGCGCGGAATCTCGGCGCCTTCCAGGCGGAAGCTCGAGCGCAGCTCCGACTCGTAGCGCGCAGCGGCTATCTCTGGGTCGAGTTCACCCTCGATGCGGTGAATCTGTTCGGGGCGCAGCGGCACGTGGTCGAGCAGCGCTTCGCGGGTCATGCGGTAGTTGCTGTCGGAATGATTGGGCGGGACTGCGCGCTCATCGACCCAATAGAGGTCGAGATTGGACCAAGGCATGCGCGCGCGCCAAGGCTGATTGGGATCGGCGAGCAGCTCAAAGGCGGCCTTGGGCGTAGACCCGCCGCTGATGGCGATGCGGGCGCGGCCATGCGCATCGGCTGCTTCGCCGGCCATCTCGACAAAGTATTGCGCGGCATGGCGCGCGAGGGCCGCTGGGTCTGGTTCCACGTAGTATTTGATCTGGAGTTGCCTGGACATGCGCGTTGGAGACCTCAGCTTTACGTTACACTCATCATCGCGCGAGCGGGCCGCGGAGCGGAGTTAGACTTTGGAACGAGAATCGATTTTGCGCGCTTTCGCGCTTATCTGCCCAGATAGTCGCGATACTGCGCTTCGATGATTCCGGCGGCGCGTGCCAGCGCCAGCTTGGACAAGTTGTAGCGGTAGAGGCTTTCGACGAGGTTGCTTTGAGCCGAGGCCAGAGTGGATTGCGCCGTGACCAGAGGCAGGTTGTCGTCTACGCCGGCGTCGACTCGATCGGTTTCGTCGGCGAGGGCGCGAGTGGCGAGATCAACATTGGAGCGGGCAACTTCAACGAGTTTGGCTGTTGCGCCGGTGTCGAGCAGAGCCGAGCGGAGTTGCTGATCGATTTTGACGCGCAGGTCGGCAAGCTGGGCGTTGACGGCGTCCAACTGCGCTTGCGCCGCATCGGAATCTCCGCGCAGTTTGGCCTCGCGAAAGAGCGGAAAGCTGAGGCTGCCCTGGGCGGCGAAGTTGCCATGCGAGCCAGCGCCGTTCACCTGACTGACACCGTAGTAGCCGCCGAAGCTGAGGCTGGGCAGCCGCTGACTGCGATAAGCGGCGTGGACGGCTTTGACCGCGACCACCTGATTTTGCAGAGTCTGATAGTCCTGGCGATTTTTGTAGGCGATGGCGCGAAGCTCTGCGGGAGTCTGCGAGACCAGATCGCTGAAGGGCGCAGGATCGGTGAGCGCGATCTTCTGGCCGGGATCGATGCCGATCTCGCGCTTGAGCAGGATGAGGTCTTTTTCGAGGGCGTTCTGGGCGGCGATGAGGGCCTGCTGCTCGGCCTGAAGCTGGACTCGCGCGCGCAGTTCGTCAAGATTGGCAACGACGCCGGCTACGTGAGCGTCGTGGGCGTGACGCACCAGCAACTCGCCGGTGGCCACCTGCGCGCGTGCGTTGTCTACCTCGCTGGCGGCGGCGATGGCGTGCAGATAAGCCGACGCCACCTGCTGGACTACTTCGCCGCGCGCCGACATTTTGGAAAAGTGGGCAGCGCGCTCCGCCGCACCGACCGCCTTGAAGGCCGAGATGACCGGGCCGGAGAAGAGCAACTGACCAAATTGAATTTTTCCCTCGGTCAGGTCGTCGCGGGTGATGAAGGAAAAATTAGAAGGAAACGTGATGAGCTTGGAGAACTCTTTGACAGTGTCGGGGCCGAAGCCCAAAGCAACCAGATTTTGCTGGTGGACGCCGAGGTCGCCGGTCAATGTGACTGTAGGCAGAAAATATTGCAGGACCTCGTTTTTCTGCCCTTGAAGGGCTTTTTCGCCGTTTTCAGCTTCCTTTAGGCCGAGATTGTTTTTGAGGCCGAGGGCGATGGCGTCGTCCAGCGAGAGCTTCAGGGTTTCATCGCTGACGGGCTGCGCGGTGACGCTACCGAAGAAGGAGCTGGCGGCGGATGTGGGGTTCGGTCCCTGCGCGCGCAGAGCCGGCGCGCCTGCCAGAGCTATGACCGCAAGAAATGCCAGCAGCGCGCATCGGAGGACAGATTGTAGCGCTCGAATCACAACTATATTCTCTCAGATGAGCGAGGCGGCGCGGGCTGCGTCGCTCGACCGGAACGCCTAACAGTTCTGAAAAGACAAATGGGGGCTCACGCGGACAAGGAAGCCGCGCCGTTCATGCCGTCAACTTGCGCAGCATTCCCTAGCATGGTGAGTCAGGGGTTCATTGAAGAACAACAGCAGATCCTTCGACTCACCACCCCCAGGCTGAAGAGTACGCCTGGGGCCCCGTTCCCCACCCCAGCGACGAAGACCTGTCGCCGGGGACCCTGGTTCGCTCAGGATGACAAGCAATTATTGTGATGCGTATTTCTGACTCAAGTACCTAGTTGAAATAGGCTTTGTTCTTGGCGGCAAATTGCGCCTTGTCCGCGGGCAGATCGTCTTCAGCAAAGATCGCGTTTGAAGAGCAAATGGATGCGCAGTTGCCGCAGTCGATGCACTCATCGGGATTGATGAACAATTGGGAGACACCAGCGGCGGCCGGATCGCCGGCTGATGCGGGCATGATGGCGGCAGTGGCGCACTCAGCCGCGCAAACAAAGTCCTTGATGCAGGCATCGGTAATTACGTAAGCCATGATGAAGCTCCTTGGGTATATGGGCGCTATAGGCACCTGCGCCGTCTATTCCAAGGCTATCGAGTATCGGGTTGCCGGCTCCGTGACTTGGATCACACTACGGGAGGTTTCATTACACTTTGGGAACGCGGCCAGATTGCAATTAGTTGCTTTCTAGCCGCGCTGAGATTGCCGTTTGATTATTTTGTGTTCAGAAACCAGCTTGCGCTGCGCTGAGTTCCACTTGCGCCACCTGGACGCGCGCCTGCTCGACCGGCTCGCCATAGTGACCGGCCACCATCACGACAGCATTGTCTTCATTGATGTAGGGCCGCACCATGGCCAGCTTGATCGTGGAATCAGCGGCCATTTGCGCCACGGCGACTTTGCTGGAAATTGAGGTTACCAGCGCCAGAATCGCCAAAACCACCGTTGACACGGCATTGATCGAGTTCAGTACGAGCCGCTGACTGTTGGGGTTGGTGATTTTGGCCGCCTGAAGCAACGAAGCGTTCACCTGCTGCTGAAAAGCCACGACAGCGGCTTGCAGTTGTGCCAGCACGCTGGCATTGGGGTTGGCCAGGTAGGCCTTTGCCTGGGTCACAAGCAGATTGGAGGCGGCATCGAAACCGGCCGTAGCCGTAATAAAGACGGGCGCATCTTGAGGAGCCAGCAAGGCCGCTGTAGAATTCACAGTCGCCACGGCGCTTTGCAGAGCCGGTGTCCAATTGACGATGTCCTGCGCTACGTTTTTTCCCGAGCAGCCGCTCACGAACGGCAATTGCAGCAGCAGAGCGATGAGCGCCCACGCGCCCAGCCTGGCCGTGGGGTTGCCGGTAGATGGTACGGTGACAGGATCGCGAGCCAGAAGGCCGAGGAGGGCCGCGGCAATTCCGGAGGCAAGCGTTACGTAGTTTCCTGTGCCTGCATTGCCCAACGTGATGCCCTGCTGTGAAAGCACGCTTGCGATGGTGACGACCGCAATCAACACTCCGGCGGCCGAGGTCTTGGGGTGGTTCCAGATATTCGAAATGGGATTCATGCAATAGCTCCTAGCAAAGAAAAAGGCGGCATTGGCCGCCTTGGTTACCGAAAGATTTGGCAGATGCGGAAGAGGATCAACCTGCTTCCGCGCAATAAAAATCGAGACCAGCGGCGAGCGTCCTTCCGGGCCAGCCGTTGGTCTCGATTTGTCGCATCTCCCCGAATTCGAGCGCTACCGTGGTTGCGGCTCAAGCCCGCGGCGGAGAGCCGCTGTGTCGCAGACCAGAGACGGCCCCGCGCCCCGGAACCCATCCGCTGAGGGAGGGCGTACACATTCGCCGGGCTCGGCGCTTCCGTCTCTTGTCTGGCTACCTAATAGACTAGGCACTCTTAGCTATATCTTCGGCAAAGACCGGAATAACTTCAATTACTTAAGGAACAAAGGCTTACAGGGCCAGAAAAACTTTTAATGCTTGACAGGCAAATGGCCTGCAATGCGTTGTTTCGCCCAATTGCGATGTCAGAAAGGCAAGGCCCAGCTTACCTTGTGGCAATGATTCCACTATTGAATGTTCTGGTCGCGCCGATACGGTCATTTAAGGCACGATAGGCGACAGGAGGAAACTGCCCGATGATTCCGCCGATCGATCACCCGGTCTGGGTGCAATTTGTTACAGGGAAAAAGACGATAACGTCCGGCAAGGCAACCATCAACCTTCTTGTACAGAACAACAAAATGGGCTATGAGCGGGATACATCTCCCGCAAACACTAAGGAACTCATCGGCCGGGCCCACAAGTTCTTTACGCAATACGAATCCGTTTTCCCCAATGAAATCGCCCAAATCACCGGATAAGGTGTTAGGAGAATCCATGTCTGTAACCGTACAAGCCGAATTAAGTTCCATCCCGGATGTGCAAGCAGCTATTACCGCTGGGGAGACCTTGTTCCTAGCCGGAAGCCGGGAGGCTCTGAGCCAGCTCCCACAGGGCAACTGGGTAGGCGGAACCAGTTGCTACTTTATGACGGAAGAAGGCTGTCTGCAGGCGGAAGACCGAATCTTCGTAACCAAAGTCCCGGAGTTTGCCCTTAAGATCAAGGCCATGGACTACGGCACGGATAACCTGGCCCAGCTTCACCGCGACGCACCGGACAATGGTTTCACATTCGTGGTGCTGCCGTCAGCCAGCAAGGTTCTCAAAACCTTTGCTGAACAAGCCGCCGACTTCGACGGCTTCCTGTTGCATCCTATTGTGGGCTGGGTTTCAGGCGTACGTGTGGACCGCATCGGCATCGATATGCCCGCGGTATTCAATGGCAAAACGGGAGCTGTGCTGGAAGACAGGTGCGTGGCGCTTCACGTCACACTGCCCCTCGGCAAAATGGCAGAACTGGAGATCGTCAACATCTTCGAGAGCGGCGGCGGGGATGTGATTCGCATTGAGAAATACGGCTTCCATGTGAGCCAATGCCTGGTCAACGGCAAGCCGGCCAACCTCGCCGAATACATTACCAGCAAGGGAATCCCAACGGAATTTCCTTTGGTTGGCGACTACAACGGCAGTTCCATCAACGTCTCCTTCCAGGCCGTTGACGCGGCCAAGGGCACGGTGGAACTGTATGCACCCGTCTTTCCCGGCGTGAACTATCACTTCGCCAAGCCAGTGGCTGATTACTCAGGCGCCTTTGCAAAAGCCATTACCGGCGAAGAGCCTGAACCGGCATTTGCCTGCAACTGCATCCACAACTACGTGTACGGCAAGATGAAAGGCAAAAAAGCCGGTACCCTCACAGGGCCCATCACCTTTGGCGAAATTGCTCATCAGTTGTTGAACCAGACCGCGGTGCGCCTGCAAATTCTTGGCTAAGGCTGAGATCGCATGGCGGAGAAAATTCTTCTCACATGTTGCGAAGGCCGGCGTCATGAACATCGCGCCGGCCTTCGTCATTTCCTTTTTCAGCGTTTAGGTGTATTGCACGCGGCGTTCGCCCTTCACCACACGGCCGACAACGTAAAACTTTTCTTCGGCTCGGTCGAGCAGGCTTTTTGCGCGCGTGAATTTGGCCGCCGGAATGGCCACAATCAACCCGATGCCCATGTTGAAGGTGCGCATCATCTCCTCTTGCGAAACCTTGCCCAGGTCGCGCAGATGCTCAAAAATCGGCATCGCCGGCCAGGAGCCAATCTCAATTTGCGCTCCCGTATTCTTGGGCAGGATGCGGGTAAGATTTTCCGTGATGCCTCCCGCGGTGATGTGCGCCATGCCTGTGGTCAGCCCCGCTGTCACCAGCTTTTGAATCACTGAAAGATAGCTGCGATGGGTTTTCATCAGCGCCGCGCCGGCCTTTTCCTTGATAGCCGTCACGTATTGCGCATGCTTGTAGCCGGCCACCTCGAAGAGCAGCTTGCGAGCGAGCGTGTAGCCATTAGTGTGCAGGCCGGTGGAGGGCAGGCCGACGAGCACGTCTCCCGCCTTGATACCCGCGCCGGTCACCATCTTGTCGCGGTCCACCGCGCCCACAATAAAGCCCGCCAGATCGTATTCTCCATCAGAATGAAAACCCGGCATCTGCGCCGTTTCGCCGCCGATCAGGACGCAACCACAGGCCTTGCAGGCATCGGCCAGCCCGTTTACTACGCTCTCGGCCACCTCGGGAAGCAGCTTGCTGCCTGCCAGATAATGCTGAAAAAACAAGGGCGAAGCGCCCTGAACGGCAATGTCATTGACGCAGTGGTTCACCAGGTCCGCGCCTACCGTGCGGTGCATTCCCAGCTCAAAGGCCACCTTCAGCTTGGCGCCCACTCCGTTGGCCGCACTTACCAGGATGGGGTTCTTCCAGCGCTGCAGGTCTAGGCGGAAGAGCGATCCGAAGCCGCCGGTCACGCTTAACACGTTGCGATTAAAGGTCTTCTGCGCCAGGTACGCGAGGCGTTCCTGAATGTGATCGTCACTGAGGAGGTCTACGCCCAGGTTGGCGTTGGTCACGGATTTTGGTTTGAGTTCGTCGGACACGGTATGACTTTCCAGGGATAGATTTATCGAGCGGCGCTGCTGGCCGGGAATGTCAATTTTAGCAGCATTTGCAGGATTTTGGCTGTATCTTTCATAATCGCTGATGATTCTCAGCCGTTGATGCCGGGCAGGTTTCCTGCCGCCCCCAGATGCGGTAGCGCCAACGAGCGACGAGCCTGTAACCCATATCGCGCACGGTCCGGGGAATGCAGCCCAACAAAACGGCAACCGCCGGCCAGGGTTGCGGCAGCTCGCGCAGCACTACCAGCAACGCATCTGAACGGGTGAGCACTTGCTCCGCCGGGTGACCGAACTCCCGCACGACGAGGATCGTGGCTGGGCCGATTTTCGCATCCGGCAAGCTGATTCCGTGCCTCGTCAGCAACCCGGCTGCCTGCGGCGACTCGAAGGCAACAAATCGCAGTCGATCCTGAGAGTCGCGCCGCATCAGCCAACGAATCGTTCGATTGCACAGCCCGCAATGGCCATCGAAGATGACTAGCAGCCTGTCACCAAGTTCTGCAATATTACTCATCATCAACGGGATGCGAACTAAGAGTCGCGCGATTCAATTCTGCTGATGCAAGACCATCTCGCACACTATACTGAACCCACCATGAGTTCTGAGATTGCAGCTCCTGACCGCCGGCGCTCTAACGCTCTTCAGCAGCGCGCCGAACGCTTTTTCCCCGGCGGCGTGAACTCGCCGGTGCGGGCCTTTCGCGCGGTGGGCGGCGCGCCGCCGTTTGTAGAGCGCGCTGACGGAGCGTGGATCATCGACGCCGATGGCAACCGCTACATCGACTACTTCGGATCATGGGGGCCGATGATTCTGGGCCACGTTTTTCCGCCGGTGGTCGAAGCTATTGAGCGGGCGGCGCGGAATTCGGCCAGCTTCGGCGCATCAACGGCCGCGGAGGCGGATCTGGCCGAACGCATTGTCGCCTGCTTTCCGGCGATTGAGAAGCTGCGCTTCGTCAGCTCCGGCACGGAGGCGACGATGAGCGCGATTCGCCTGGCCCGCGCCGCGACAGGCCGCAAGATCATCGTCAAATTCGAGGGCTGCTACCACGGCCACGCCGACGGGCTGCTGGTGAAGGCTGGGTCAGGCGTGGCGACCTTTGGAATTCCCGGTTCAGCCGGTGTGCCGGAGGAGATTGCCCGCCTCACACTCGCTCTGCCCTACAACGATCTCGCCGCGGTGGAAGCCGCATTTGACGCGCATCCCGGAGCAATCGCTGCCGTGATTCTGGAGCCAGTGGTGGGCAACGCCGGCTGCATCGCGCCCGCATCAGGCTACCTAGCAGGATTGCGCGCGCTTACTCAGAAAGACGGCGCGCTGCTGATCGCCGACGAGGTGATGACCGGCTTCCGCGTGGCTCTGGGCGGAGCGCTTGAACTTTATGGTGTGGATGCGGACCTCGTGACTCTCGGCAAGATTGTGGGCGGCGGCCTGCCCGTAGGCGTCTTCGGCGGCAAGCGAACCTTCATGGATATGCTAGCTCCACTCGGATCGGTTTATCAGGCTGGAACTCTCAGCGGCAATCCGCTGGCCATGGCCGCAGGTATTGCCACCGTCAGCTATTTACAGGCCAACGCCAGCGAGGTTTACCCGCAGCTTGAAGCCACGGCCAAAGCCGTCTCCGAGGGAGTGGCCGCTGAAGCCGCACGCGTCGGCGTTCCGCTCACACTCAACCGTGTGGGCTCCATGTGGACCTGGTTTTTCACTGGGAATCCGGTCACCAACTACGCCCAGGCCGCTGAGAGCGACACGACCGCCTTTGGCCGCTTCCACAATGCAATGCTGAATCACGGCGTCTGGCTGCCGCCTTCGCAATTTGAAGCGGCCTTCTTGAGCACGGCGCACGGCAGCGAAGAGGTCGCCGCAACGATTGCCGCAGCTAAGGAATATTTCGCGATGAAGGAGTGATGCGGAGAGTGCATGGTGGCGGTCAGGGACTCAAATCCTGACTTAACACATTAATAATAAATAGGTTGACTCTATGGTTAACAAAAATACCCCCAATAATACCCCCTACGTGAAGCCGCTAGGCTGGTTTTTTGCGCTTTCGTCTCCGTAAGTCTCGCGGCGGAAAAGACGTTGGAGTGCTTCCAGACCTGGCCGCTCTGCTCGCTCATCTCCGTCACTTGATTGCCGCCCTGGTCCACTAGATACCTCGTGGTCAGTGTAAACCCGGAGCTAAACGGCGGCGCGCAGGTGGGGCTGCTGGCAAGGTTGGCGCTGATGGGCGTGTATGGGGCAGGCGGCGCGTTCAGCGTGCCCTTGGCGATGCGCGCTCCCTCGCCGTCGTAGACGTACTGCGTGATGGGCGAGCCGGTGACAGCCTGATTCTGTACCGCGCACAGTTGCCCCTCGGCGTCCCGCCCCGTTAACGAAGACCTGTTAACGGGGACCCCATCGTACCAATACTCGTTGTTGCCGTCGTAGAGCGTGTTGCCGCTGGCGTCATAGACGTATCCGCCGAGCGCGGAGGTGGCCGTGGTGATGCGGTTGTTGGCCGGATTATAGTTTGCCCAGTTGGAGTAAGCTCCATTGCTGAAGGTTTGCGCGGTGCGGTTGCCGTAGGAGTCGTAGCTCCAGGCGGCGTTCTGGTTCTGGAAGGCGCTGGGCGCGAGAGTCCCCGCCGCCGCCGCCGTCAGACGATCTTGAGAGTCATAACTGAATTGCCAGTCGCCCATCACCGAATCCGTATGAGACAGTATATTCCCGTTGGGCGCGTAGCCTCCCTGCGGAATCATGTACGAGTAGATGATGCCGTAATTGGGATATCATTCATAATGAAAGATGTATTCAACACTTTTCTTAAAGTCCTGGTAGTACAGGCGGTACCCTCCAGTATTGTATCCGTCAATAGCGAATACTACTTCCGATTGACCATCGTTGTCATAGTCTCCGGCATCAACGAGCCACATTGATGTACCTACAAACTCCACTATTCCTGACGGGCGGATCAAATACCATTGACCGTCGAAAGGTCCTCCACTTTCCAATGGCCCGTCACACGAGTAACCCTTTAGGCTTATATCAATGAGCAGCTCCCCACTCCTTGACGAATATGCCTTATTCACGTGGATGTCTTCATCATGATATCTCCATAACCTTGGCAGATTCTCGGTGTAGTTCCTACAATTCTCAACTTTCAAGAACTTGTTCTTAAATTGTTCGCGAGCCGCAGCAATCTGTTCGGCTGATGGGCTTGACCGCTTCCATCCATCTGGATCACTAAAGTATGGCTGTGATACTGCTACAAGTGGCCTATAAACGGGCGTGGAAGGAAACCCTGCATATTCCATCGACTTTTTCCCAACGGTGGGAGTTCCCTCGGATGTCACTATGTTTTCAGCCTCAACATTGCCGAAGAAGCCAAAGGTATCGAGAGGTTTGGTAGAAACAGTTCCCAGCGACCTTCCGTCAAATGCAACTGTCAATCGCATTCCCTTTGGATATACCAATGCGAGTGATTCCAATTCAGCCTGGACATGAGTATTTATCGGGAATGGCTTCCAGACTGCGCCATCTTTTTCGAATACCAAGCGAACCGCGCGGTACTCTGATTTACCCATCCAGTATCCGTTGATGTCTTCGAGCACTCCCACAATGATCTTACCCCGATCAGTCATAGCTGGTCTGGCATTTTGGGCTGCGGTCGTGCAGTTCATCCCGGCAAGGAAAAATAACAAGAGCACAAAGTGCGAGATATTCGATGTGCGCATCATTGATGATCCACCACCTCTTCCCTAGTACCACTTCCGTCAATAATTAGGCGGGGATTCAGGCCATCCTTCGGGTTAAGCACTTGGCAACCTTCAGATTTAACACCCCCATGAATCAAGAAAGGCCCTCGACTATATACGCTGTTCGGATCTTCTGGAGTCAGGTTTATCGATATTGGTCCTGTCTTGGCATTTGTGTAAGCTTTTCCAATTATGTATTTCCCTGCCGGCGTCGGACCCCAATTCGGATTGTATGCATCGCCTTGATCTTCGGCGAGTGGATTATTTTTGCCTTTACCATTTCCCGAGAACCCCGTTCCAGCATGATCTACTACAATGCCATCTATCATCCGGTCCATACTACCTGTCTTCTGCTTCCAATGCCATATAGGAGCTCCTGGTGCTTTAGGAGGTCCGGCGAGACTTTTCGGTGGCAGCGGCCCGAAATCTCCTTTAGCATAAGCCTGAGCGGCGGCCGCCAGTAGACTCACCCTATTTTGAACAATTCCCTCAGCCTTGTGGAGTGCTTCCATTGCCTGACAAGCAACTTGACCAGGTTGGCATTCATGACCATCCAAATCCACATGGGTTATCGGATTATTCCGCACATATGCATAGAGATTCAGACTCTGCGGGTCAGTAAAAACAGCATATGGTACTGGTTCAGTCTTCGCGCTCCAATCGGGAGTGGTGAAGCGTCCAATCGCGCTGTTGTAATACCTGGCGAAGAAGTAGTCATTGCCGGATTCGTTGTCGCGTTCCTTCTGCGTGAAGTGGTGTTCGGTGGCGTCGTCGGCGGTGAGGGGTGGGTTGGGCGGAGCGATGGGAGTCAGCGCATCGCCGAAGGGCAAACTGATCCAGCTCATCTCGGTCTGGCCGGAGATGTTGGCTTGCACGCGCTTGGTGCCCAGCGGGTCGGCCAGCGCGTAGTGCAGGCCGCCATTACCGCCATTGACATCATAGGTCGCGGTGAGCCGCGCGGCGGAAAAGACATTGGAGTGCGCCCATACCTCGCCGTTCTGCTCGCTCATCTCCGTCACTTGATCGCCGCCCTGATCCACCAGATACCTCGTGGTCAGTGTAAACCCGGAGCTAAACGGCGGCGCGCAGGTGGGGCTGCTGGCAAGGTTGGCGCTGATGGGCGTGTATGGGGCAGGCGGCGCGCTCAGCGTGCCCTTGGCGATGCGCGCTCCCAAGCCGTCGTAGACGTATTGCGTGATGGGCGAGCCGGTGACTGCCTGATTCTGCACCGCGCATAGCTGCCCCTCGGCGTCGTACCAATACTCGTTGTTGCCGTCGTAGAGCGTGTTGCCGCTGGCGTCGTAGACGTATCCGCCCAGCGCGGAGGTAGCCGTGGTTTTTCACTGGGAATCCGGTCACGAACTACGCCCAGGCCGCACTGAGCGACACGGCTGCCTTTGGCCGCTTCCACAATGCAATGCTGAATCACGGCGTCTGGTTGCCGCCTTCGCAATTTGAAGCGGCCTTTTTGAGCACGGTACACGGTAAGGACGAGGTTGCCGCAACGATTGCCGCCGCAAAGGAATATTTCGCGATGGTGGAGTGATGCGAAGAGTGCATGGTGGGCGGTCAGGGACTCGAACCCCGGACTTCCTGCTTGTAAGGCAGGCGCTCTAACCAACTGAGCTAACCGCCCGCGCGGTATAGAAAGACCATTGCGGCCTGTTCTCATCATAACAGCGCACTTGCGAACGGCTGACGGCGCAGTTGATACACTCACCCCGTGGGACGTCTCATTCTCAATGCCGACGACTTTGGACTGACTGCCGGAGTCAACCGCGCCATCGTAGAGTTGCACCGGGACGGAGTGCTGACTAGCGCCTCGCTGCTGGCAAAGGCCACGGCCACCATCGAGGCTATCGAACTGGCCATCGCCACTCCTTCACTGGGAGTGGGCTGCCACGTGGTGCTGGTGGACGGCGAGCCGGTGCTTGGCGCGCGGAACCTTCATACACTTGTCGATCAACGAACGGGCCGCTTCCATCCAACTCTGGGCATATTCCTCAAACTGTTGCTCACGGGGCGCATCCGATCTTCTGAGATTGAAGCCGAGACCACCGCGCAGATTGCCTTGCTGCAAAGTCGCGGCCTGCGGCTGACGCACATCGACACGCACAAACACGTGCATATGTTTCCTGCCGTGCTCAGGCCAGTGCTGCGCGCGGCGCGTGCGGCGGGGATTCGCTCTGTGCGCAATCCCTTCGAGCCGGCATGGAGCCGGCGCGCCACGCATGGAGCGCCATGGATTCGACGAGCGGAGGTGCGGCTGCTGCGACTGCTGGAGCCTGCTTTTCGGCGCATCGTGGCCGAAGAGGGCTTTACGACTACCGACGGCGCAATCGGTGTGTTGGCCACCGGAACTCTTGATTCAACAACAGTTAATTCCCTACTCCGGAACATGCCCGAGGGCACGTGGGAGTTGGTCACACATCCCGGCTACAATGACACTGACCTTGCCCGGGTTTGCACCCGCCTGCGGGCTTCGCGGGAGATTGAGGGGCAGGCACTTCACGCTATAGAGAACTTCCACTGCATTGAGCGAATTTCCTTCGCGGATTTGCACTCTGCGTCTTCCACACATTAATAAACGTCCAAGTCATAGCCGGATAAAACTACAGAATTGGAAGGGTTTATGCGCATTGGCATTACGTGTTATCCCACTTACGGCGGCTCGGGCGTGGTGGCTACGGAGCTAGGAATAGAGTTGGCGGCGCGAGGCCACGAAGTGCATTTTATATCGTATTCGCAGCCGTTTCGGTTGAGCGGACGCGACAACGGCATCCTCTATCACGAGGTTCCGGTGTCGAGTTATCCGCTTTTCGAGTTCCCGCCCTACGACCTGGCTCTGGCTTCACGGATGGCGGAAGTTGCTGAATATTATGAACTTGACCTGCTGCATGTACATTACGCCATCCCCCACTCGGTGAGCGCGCTGCTGGCGCGGCAGATGCTGGCCTCGCGGGGGCGTCGGCTGCCCTTTGTGACTACGCTGCATGGCACGGACATTACGCTGGTGGGGCTGGACCGCAGCTACCTGCCCATCACTCGCTACGCCATTCAGGAGAGCGATGGAGTCACCTCTATCTCCAACTATCTAAAGGAGGAAACGGTTACGCACTTTGGCATCACGCGGCCCATCGAGGTGATTTCGAACTTTGTCAATTGCGACGAGTATGTGCCCATCAAGGATGAGGCGGCGCGGGCGGAGGCACGCAAGAAGTTGGCCGCTCCGGGCGATGCGATTCTGATGCATCTCTCTAATTTCAGGGCGGTTAAGCGGGTGGTGGATGTGGTGAAGGTCTTTGCGCTGGTGGCGCGGGAGCTTCCGGCGCAACTGGTTCTGGTGGGCGACGGGCCGGAGCGGTCAGCGGCGGAGTGGCTGGCACATGACCTGCATATCAATGAAAAGATTCACTTTATGGGCAAGCAAGAGCGGGTGCATGAGCTGCTGCCGCTGGCCGATCTGATGGTGATGCCCAGCGAGTTGGAGTCCTTTGGGCTGGCGGCGCTGGAGGCCATGGCGTGCAAGGTTCCATCGATTGCTACACGGGTGGGCGGGGTGCCAGAGTTGATCGACGACGGGGTGACTGGATTGCTGTATCCCGTTGGAAATGTAGAGGATATGGCCGCTGGAGCGGTGAGCCTGCTGAAGGATCGCGACCGGCTTAATGCCATGCGTGAGGCTGGGCGGAAGATGGCGCAGAAGCGATTCTGCTCCTCGCTAGTGGTGCCGCATTACGTGAAATATTATGAGCAGGTGCTGAGCTCAAAATGACAGCTTCAATAATCATTCAGATGCGAAAAGTGGTGTGTAATAGCTAACCGGTTTTTGGAAAGTGGTGAGCTATAGCGCATCACTTTTTGGACACTGGTGAGGTACGCTCACAGGAATTGGTTATACGAGTGCAAATATCTCAATAGCCATATTCGGAAATGGATTGTTGGCTTCTTCCTTGCGGGAGTTATCTGTTGACAATCAACATGTCTCGGTCCACTGTACATGTAGAAGGACAACAGGTGAAGGAAGGTGGACAAGAGCAGATTGAAGACTCAGTGAGTGGGAATGAGATTTGCGCTTGTCGATGACGAAATGGGATTGGAACATAGCTGAAGCGCGAAATGAGGCCGGAGGTTTTGTATGAAGGAACTTCGAGTAGAAATGAATATGACGATCTGCAAAAGGGTAAGAGTAGATTGGAACGTTTTAGATGGACAAGATGAGGCCGGAGGTTTTACAAGGGACGCTGGACCTGATGGTTCTGAAGACGCTTGAGGCGATGGGGCCGCTGCATGGATACGGCATTGCGCGGCGGATCGAAGAAGTAAGTGGCGGCGAAGAGAGCGGCGGCGGGCTGAGATTGAATCAAGGAACGATCCATCCGGCGCTGGAGCGCTTGCCGCGGCGGGGATGGATCAAGGCGGAATGGGGAGTGTCGGCGAGCGGGCGGCGGGCCAAGTTCTATGCGATGACTGCGATGGGGCGGAAAGAGATGGCGCGGGAGAGCGCGAACTGGGGTTAAATGGGAAGCGCAAGTCAGCGAGTCAGCGGGTCAGCGGGGCAGCGGATCATCAAGTCAGCGGGCTGGCTCCGGGGCGGGCTGAAAAACAGGGAATAGGGAATAGTCGGACTCCAGCGAGTCCGAGAGTCAACGAGCGTGCGGGCGGGGTTTTACTTGCGGCCGATCAGGGCCTCGGCCACGTCCTGCGCGTTGGGCTTGGTGTTGAGCAGATGCTCGGCGACGCGGGCGCGCTCCTCGGCGGTGAGAGAGGGGATGGTGGCCAGGATACGGCGCAGGGTTACGGCTACGTCGTCAATGTAGTTCATCAGGCGAATGGCTTCTCCGGAGAGCGGCATGGTTTTCCTCGTGGGGGGTTCCCGTCCTTATTGTATTTGAGTAGCCACCGGCGGTGGGGCCAGCGGCTCGCTTGTCGCTCGCATGTAGTTCGTGGTCTCCCCGGTCCCCAAACGCAAGGGACCGGGGGCACCCATAACCAGTTCATGTTATACTTTGATTGAGGTTAATTAACACTCATCAATGAATACTATCAACAGGCTCCCCATCACCAAGGCGCGCATCAATCTCGGCCAGATCGCCCGGCGGGCGCATAACAACAATGAGTACTTCATTCTGGAAAAGGACGGCATCCCCGTCATCGGCATCATGGGGGCCGATGAGCTGGAAGATTATCTTGAGCTACGCAATCCCAGGGTCAAGGCATCGATTGCGGCCAGCAGCAAGGACCGCAAAGCCGGCAAGACACGACCCGCCGGGACTTTGCTGGCTGAATTGAAGCGAAGCGCCGTTCGGAAGACTGCATAGTTTACTTATGGACACGCCCACGTATACCGTTCTCACTACAGCGCACTTTGACCGGCTGATGAAGAAGCTTGCCGCCAAGCATTCCGGGCTTGTGGAGCGGCTTGAAGAGGCGATTACGATTCTCTCCCTGGACCCACACAACAAGAGCAGAATGTACCCGATCAAGAAGCTGCATGGGGTTCGGGAGTGCGAAGGCCAGTACCGGCTGCGCTCGGGGAGATTCCGTTTTCGCTACGACATTGAGGAGCGCGAGGTGGTGCTACTCTATTGCGGACTGCGGCGCGAGGATACGTATTAGTGGCACGCCCAGATTACAAAAGCGGGACATGGGGCGCACGGCATCAAAACATGTTCATTCTGCGTGTTTTAGGGCCTTCCAAGCGAAATACATATCTGAGAGCTGGATTTCACGTTTATCGTCTATGTACTTCGATGAATCCTTGGTCAAGTTAGAAATAGCAGATGCCGTACTTAGTGTGCCGACTATTGCGCCTGGAATAAATCCTAACGAAGAAGCGCAAAGGGTTCCAACCGCTGACAATGCGATCGTTGTTGCAGCTTTATAAGCTAAAGCATTTTTTGCTGTTCGTAACCTATCATTCAATCTTGCAATTTCTGGATCTATGACTTCCAGTTTAATTTGATTCGCTAACCGTTCATAGTCCGGAGATTTGCAGTTAGCAGACATCTCTTTTACAGCTTTCATGATGGCATCACGGAATGCGACAAATGCGTCCGCGTTTGTCTCCCGAATAGCAATCAATTCATTTATTGGTACATTTTCTAACGTCGGAAATGAGACTTGAAAAGCAACACCAGCCGGGTCTGGTGATTCGCTCAAAATAGATATTGCTCTTTGATGACTCCAAAGTGTCGAAGCTAATGGCCCTTGAAGAAGATGCGCCACCTTCATATCCTCTTCTAGGGCGTACATATAATCGGAAGCCACACGATGAGCGGCAATGGATTTAATATAGTCCTTATTTCGAGGCTCATCCTTACTCAAACAAATATCAACTCCGGGTCGGATCTCATATTGTGGGCTATCGATCTCGATCGAGAAAGTCTCTTCTTCAATCTGTTTAATACTGAAATCAGCTTCCGTTAGGATCGAGTTTTCGACTGATTCCCATGCTTCATCCCAGCGGGTTGGCTGATCTAAACGTGAAGCCTCTGCATGCCCACAAGTACCATGGATCGTCGGATAGTAATTGACTAGCCTGCTTGCTCCCAGATTTTGAATATGCAGTGTAATTTCTATCATCCGCAGAATCGCACTCTGCATATCTTCTGATCCCAATCCATCTGGAGGGTCTAAAAGTAGGCTACCCACACCATCTGGTAGAAGTACTTTGTCGAAATAATGCCAAGCATGGCGGAAAAGTACATCTACTTGTCGTCGTCTACAAACTGAGCTTGAGCAAGAAAGGGGACCATTCAGTTTGAGTCCGGCTCCTGCCACGAGGTTGAGTGCTGATGGCAGGATTGTGGCATTATGCGACCATTGTTCTGCAACCAAACGTAGCTCGCGTAAAATGGATGGTTTGCTGAGAATGGCTGCTGCATCTGAGACGCTTTTGATATGTCTCGATTCTAGCCAGTTCAGAAGCCAATATGAATTCTCTTCCTCAGTTTTATAATGCATCTTAGTCCCTCCGTTCAATACCCTCCAAATAATCTTTAATTGTTATCAACCTATATTACACCTGAATCTGAAATTGATTTCATATTCAAATCAACGATTTAGTCGCCTTATCCTTAGCCATCTGAGATTTCAACCACATTTTTTGTCAGATTCCGGAGACTGCCTCTATAGGGCGGGATCATTTAAAAAACTCATCCCCAGGGTTTCACCCTGGACTATTCTCACTGCCTCCCGCTGGGAGGCGCGCGGCGTGGTTACAATACCGTCATGAGCGATTCGGTGGAGGTTGTGGTGCGGGCGTTTGTGGCGGCTATTAACCGGCAGGATGTGGAGGGGCTGGCGGGGATGACAACGGCAGGAATAGGGACTAGCCACCCCAGCGACGAAGACCTGTTGCTGGGGACCCCGGCAGGAATAGCCACCCCAAAGCACAAAGATCATACGGCGGGAATGAGGGTGAGAACTTTATCGATCGCCGTAATGATGTCAGCGGCCATGGCGAAGTGGGAGGCGGTGGACGAAATCTGGCCTTGCAAGGTCTTTAAGCCTTGATTGGTGTAGTCGATCTGCTTTTGCAGTGCTTCCAGGTTGGAAGTGTTGGCAGCGAGCTTGTAAAGATCGTCTTTCCGCAACACTTGATCTACCTCTGGCTGCCATGCGTTCAATGCCTCAATAGCTACTTCATCCATGGTGCTGTCGAGTTGCGCCTGGATGGTGTTATACAAAGCCTGATAGGCCGCTCTTACATCGGGCGTAAGCGGGATGGCGAGGTTGGCGGGGAGATTGTTTACAGGTGGCGTGGTCACGGCCTTGCTCCTTTGAGATTATTTTGCCGGCAACGATGAGTAAAACTTTCCGAGATTTTCTCCCACATCGGCAAGCTCGGCCAGCTTTTCTTTCAAGGTTTCGGGAGTTTTACGTTGCGCTTCGACGGCCAGGGCATGATGAGTGAGCGCCAGCTTGTTGATGGCCACGCGAAGAGCCGCGAGCTTCTGGCCGGCTTCACGCTGCTGGCGGGCGATCTGAGGCAGTTTCATGATCTCCGCGCGGTGCTCCTGCGGATTTACATTCTTTCCGGGCTCTTCGTCTTCAAGGATGAATTGTTTTTCCAGGTTAAGGATTCGATCGTAGTCGCGCTGTTCAAGGTCTTGAAGCGTTTGAATGTCGTCGGCAAGCACCTTGCATAGATCCTGAACATGGGGATCCATCTCCACGATCTTGCCCGGCAGATCCTTCTCGATGGTACGGTTCACGAAAAACTGACCGAGAGCGTCGATGCCGGTGCTAATGCCGTTTCTGACCGCCGGTGAAAGCAGTGGAGCGGCGTTCGAAGCTGTGGATGAAGTGACTGTGGTGGTCGAGCCGGAGACTGTGGTGTTGATAGTCTCTGTCGTCGAGACGGGAGTGGCGGCGATTCCAAGCACATTCTCAATCGACGGCGCAAAGTCGTTGCCAAATGAAGTCAAGCTGCTTCCCACGGACTTAGAGGCCGCATCGAGCGCCGGGGAGTCGTTGCTCTTGGTGATTTCGATCAAGGACCTGGAGTAAACCTGAAGCGCGGCCAGAACAGCCAGCCTGGCTTGAATATCCTTTTGTGAAAGCAGCTCGGTGGTATTACGCGGATTGTAAGTGGCGTCCTTGTTTTTGTACGCAACCACCGCTTCGTAATCAACGCGCAGATCATCAAGGGCCACGGCGTCACGATATGCGGCAGCCGATTGATCGACGACAGGGGCGATGGCGGCTGAAAGGACGGGGGCGTGCCTGGCGATGGGCGAAAGGCAACCAGTCGCAGCGATGCTGAGAGACAACATGAGCGCCATCGCCACAAAGGATGAATTTTGTCCAAAAACCATGGCGAAGCTGTGGTCCGGCCTGCATTTCATATTTCTATGGGAGACCAGCACGAGGACCTTGTCAAGAAAAATATCGTAATTGGAAGTCCATGCCGAAGATGACGCGCACCTGCTAGCGGATGGAGGGACCGGGTTCGTCGCGCTTTTCGCTGATGACGTTTTCACCGGCGACGGAGATGCGCAACTGGCGCAGGAAGCTTAGATCGTTTTGGGAGAAGGGCTGGTCGATGTTGCGGCCTGCGGGGACTTCGACCTGGGCGTCCTCTTTGGCGGAGAGGTCATTGAGCGCGATGGAGGCTTCGAGCATGAGCAGCACATCGTATCCGTGATGGCGGATGTCTTGCACGACGCCGGCGATCTGCTCGTTCTCTGTGACCGCCTCATTGATGGCCTCGCCCAGTTGCTGAATGAGTTCGCGCAGACGTGTTGTCACTGGTCCCTCCAGGGGCTGCGGCCGGCGCGAGGGATGCGGGGCAACAGCATGGGATTTATCTACCTTACTTCGGTAACGGCCCGCTAGCAAGTGGGCCTCTGAAAAAAACCGTCTAAATAGCGGCGAGGGGACCGCTGCTACCATCATAACGGAATGGAAGCTAAGAATATAGGGCGTGTGCTGGGGATTGGGCTTCGGATTGCCGGGCGCGTGGCCGGGCAGACGCTGGCGGGCGGGGCTGTCTCTGGGCAAAATCAACAAACTGGACAAGTTGAACGAAACGGACAAGCTGTTGCGGGCGCGAAGGCGAGCGGGCAGGCGGTTGGCGGGGCAGATGCGCGGGCGAAGGGGCAGGTGGCGGGACGGACGGCGAAGGGCGTGGCGCGTGGGGTGGGGGGATTTTTACGGCCATTTCGGCGGGTGGGCGGAATTTTGTGGCTGGAGTTGACGGGCAGCTTTTTCTTATTGTTTGTGGTGGCCGCTGCCCTCCCCCTGTGGCGCCACCGGCCAAGCAACCTATACGGCCCCTACGATAAGAATTTTTTGGCGGCTGCGGGAATTATGGTGGTTTTTTTCTATTTGGGCGTAAGTTCGTTTTGGCGGGCGCGAAGGCGGTGAGGAGCGGCGCCTGGTTCTCACTTACATAATTGATACAAAGTATGAAGGCATGGTTTGACCCCGCTGCCCTTGCGTCACTATCGTTACAGGTGCGCACTGCCGAAAGGAAGATTATGAGTGATGCAAACACGCCCGCCGCTTCCGCGATGAAGAAGACCGCATTGAACGCCGCGCACCGCGCGCTGAAGGCCAAGATGGTGGATTTTGGCGGCTGGGATATGCCGGTGGAGTATCCCGCGTATACACACCAGCGACAAGGACCCGTCGCCGGGGGCCCCGTGAATGGCGGCGGATTGATTGCGGAACATTTGGCGGTGCGCAGCGGCGTTGGATTGTTCGACGTGAGCCACATGGGGGAGATTCGCTTCCGCGGACCGGGCGCGCTGGCCGCTGTGCAACATCTGACGATGAACGATGCTTCGCGGCTGAAGGATGGGCAGGCGCAATACTCCGCGCTGCTGACGCCGGAGGGCTGCTTTGTGGATGACGTGCTGGTTCACAGGATGGGCGAGCGCGAGTTTTTGATGGTGGTGAACGCCGGGAAAAAAGAAAAAGACTTTGCATGGGTTCGCTGGCAGATTGATACGTGGCCGGCGAAGCCTCTGGTGCAGATCAGCGACGACTCCGGCGAGTACTCGCAACTGGCGGTGCAGGGGCCGCGGGGATTGGAGACGCTACAGAAGCTGACGAAGGTTGATTTGACGGCGATTAGAAATTATTGGTTTGCGTTCGGAGAGGTGGCGGGCGTGGCGAATGTGCTGATCGCGCGCTCGGGATACACGGGCGAGGATGGATTTGAGATTTATTTGCCGAGCGAAGTGGCTACGACGGAAAAAGTTTGGAATGCGCTGCTGGAGGCGGGGGGCGAGTTTGGGATTCGGCCATGCGGGCTGGGCGCGCGCAACACGTTGCGGCTGGAAGCGGGGATGCCGCTGTATGGACACGAGATTTCTGATTCGATCAATGTATTTGAGGGCGGGCTGGAGCGCTGGCTGAAGTTGGAGAAGGGCGAGTTTATTGGGCGCGAGGCGTTGCTCAAGGTGCAGGCGGCGGACGGGCCGAAACGGAAGTTAGTGGGACTGGAGATGGTGGAGCGGGGGATTGCGCGGGATGGGCACCCCGTGCTGTCACTTGAGGGAGAAGAGATTGGGGTGGTGACGTCGGGATCGCCTGCGCCGTTTTTGAAGACCAATATTGCTTTTGCGATGGTTCCGGCGGGAGTGGCTTCCAGTGGGCAGGATGTGTTGGTGCAGGTGCGGGCGAATCGGGTGCGGGCGAAGCAGGTGGCGACGCCGTTTTATAAGAGGGTGAAGAAGTAGTATTACTTCCTATGCCTCTTGTGCAGCGTGGCGTTACGCAGTACAATGCACACAGGATGATACGCAGCTTTCGGCATAAGGGGATCGAGAAGTTTTTTCTGACCGGCTCGAAGGCCGGAATTCAACCCAGTCATGCCGCCAAGCTAAACGAGCAACTGACCGTTTTGAATGCCGCCACGAGGCCCGAACAGATGAATGTTCCGGGATGGCAATTTCATGCGTTGACAGCCAGCCTCGCGGCTCATTGGGCAGTGAGCGTGAATGGAAATTGGCGACTTACGTTTCGGTTTGACGGAGAAGACGCCATTCTCGTCGATTATCAGGATTACCACTAAAGGAAGGAGTTAGCGCCATGCTGATGCACAACCCGTCACATCCCGGAAAGATTCTTGCTTATTATCTTGAGGACCGGTCCGTGACTGAGGTCGCGCGGCACTTGGGAGTTACACGGCCCGCGTTGTCGCGGGTCTTGAATGGCAAGGCGGGAATCTCGGCGGATATGGCGCTGCGCATCTCGGATGCTTTCGGCACCGAGCCGGAACTCTGGCTTCGCCTTCAGGCCCAGCGCGACCTTTGGGTCGCCTCCCAAAAGAAGCGCAAAAAAGTGAAGCCACTTGCTGTGAGCGCGGCGGCATAGGACTGGCCGTCCAGGCGGACGGCGCTTGCACGTTATGGGGGTTAGTGGATTTCCACCCTTGAATTAAAGACCGATTTAAGGATGGGGCACCCGGCAGACCATGGAGTTACAATCACGGAAAACTGCTATTTGCCTGGAGTACGACGTTATGCGGTTGTTTTGGAAGATTGCTGCGGCTGTTCTGTGCTTATTTGTAATCGGCGGCGTGGCGGTGACTTGGTATGTATACAAAGCAAAAGCGAAGCTGGTTGAGGCGGCGCACGCTTGTCGTGTGAAAGCCGAGCAAGGGGACGTAAATGCTGAATACGATCTCGGCCATATGTATAACCACGGACTAGGAGTAACACAGGACTATGCCGAAGCGGCTCGCTGGTGGCGTAAAGCCGCCGATCAAGGTAATGCAATAGCCCAATATGACCTCGGCCTTGCGTATCAAAATGGCTATGGAATACCGCAGAACTACAACGAGGCCATATGCTGGTATCGAAAAGCAGCCGACCAAGGTTATTCGAAAGCTCAGTTCAATCTGGGCAGGATGTATTACATCGGCCACGATGTGCCGCAGAACTATGCCGAGGCCTACAGATTGTTTCGCATGGCCGCCGATCAGGGCGACTCACATGCCCAGTTCGAACTCGGCAAAATGTATTACCACGGCCAAGAAGTGCCGAAGGATTACGCCGAGTCTGCTCGCTGGTACCACAAGGCAGCCGACCAGAATGTTGCGAGTGCTCAATACAACCTCGGATTTATGCTTTGGAACGGCTATGGAGTAACGCAGGACCACATCGAAGCCTACCGCTGGTTCCGCAAGGCCGCAGATAATGGCAATGAGTATGCCATGCGTACTCTCAGTAAACCTCTTACGACTTACACGAAGTTTTCTCTAATTATTCAAATGATTGGGGGGATTATTTTGTTGACTAACTTTCTTTCCTTGAATATCTTTGAGCCAGGAAAGAGCCTTCGGAGCTTAAGACAGAAAATTGTAAGCGGTACGGGAGTTCTTATGCTCTTCACTACTGGTCTGAGCTGGTATGGGTACACACACTACAAAATCCGTTGTATTTCCTGTGGACTGAATTCATTTACGATGTCCAAATGGCTACTTAATATGGTTGTTGTTGGTTTACTCTTCTATATCGTGCTATCCAAAGAGCCTGAAGCACAGGAAAGCGAAATTGCCGCAGATGAGAGTGTTAAGAGTAGTGAGAACAACAAAGAATTGTAGATATATGTATCCCTCAGGGGTAATTAGTTCCTGCATAAATAATGTCCTTGCACCGTCCCTATAGGACTCCGTAACGAATCTATGGAATCCCATTTCCCCACGCTGAAGCGCGGGGCTAACTAACACTGCACCTCCGGCGCGTTTGTGCGGACATTACTTATGCAGTCCTCAATAAAGCCAGTACCCTTCACCTGCCCCATCACACCTGCATGACTTCGGCTTCCTTTTTGCGGGAGAGGTCTTCCATGCGGCGGATTTCCTCGTCGGTCATTTTTTGGACCTCTTCGAGGGCGCGTTTCTCCTCGTCCTCGCTGATCTTTTTTTCTTTGGCCATTTTTTTGAGGGCTTCGTTGCCGTCGCGGCGGACGTTGCGGACGGCGGTGCGATGCTCCTCGAGGTCGCGGTTGATGTGCTTGACCACTTCGCGGCGGCGCTCCTCGGTCATGGGGGGAACGGGGACGCGCAGGACCTTGCCGTCGGAGATGGGGTTGAAGCCGAGATCGGCGACGCGGATGGCCTTCTCGATCTCCTTGAGGATGTTGGGATCGTAGGGGGCGATGACGATGAGTTGCGGCTCGGGCGCGCCGAGCTGGGCGAGCTGGTTGATGGGCATGCTGGCGCCGTAGCAATCGACCTTGACCTGGTCGAGCATGTGGACGCTGGCTCGGCCGGTGCGGGTGGCGGCCAGGCTGGCCTGGAAGGTGGCCACCGCGCCGTCCATGCGGCGGCGGAGGCCGGCGTTGAGATCTTTAAGCGCCGGAATACCGGCCATGATAGAGAGTGCCATAGGGAGAGTCCTCACTTACATCCAACAGACTATATTAGCGAATCGGGGCGGTGGGAAGATTTGGACTGAACGAAGTACTGGAGACGAGTGCTCGGACGGGGATTGCGGCCTATATGACAATCCATTATACTGTCATACAGGAGAAACTTATGCCTGCAAACCGCCGTTCTCGCGCGTTCACTATCTCCATGCCGCCGGAGATGGCTGCGTCCGCCCAAGCCCTTGCCAAGCAAGAGAATCGCACCATGAGCGAACTCATGCGTGAGGCCTTCCGTGCGTACCATGGCCAACGAATTGGCGCCATTTTTGATGAGATAGGCAGATACGCAGCAACCCGCAACCCGCAGGGATACACCGAAGAAGACATCCCGCGTCTGGTCAAGGAAGTTCGAGCAGAGATGCGAGCTGAGAGGGAAGCCAAGCAGGCTCTTGGCGCCCAATGATCGTTGTCTTCGATACAAATGTGTGGGTTTCCGCGCTTCATTTTGCGTTGAAGCGGGGAGCGCCTCGTCTGGCAATTGAAAAGGCAGTGCGTGAATGTATCGTTGCGATTTGCCGTCCGATTGAAGATGAGTTACGGCGCATTATGACGGAAAAATTCGACTGGGAAGCAGCGGATGTGGATGCCGCAGTCGAAGCTGTTCTTCCGTTTCCTTTGCGAACGAATGTTACTGGAAATCTACACGTCTGCCGCGACCCAAACGACGACATGATTCTTGAGTGTGCTGTGCTGGCTGGCGCACAAGTCATTGTCTCCGGCGATAAGGACTTGCTGGTGATGGGCTCTTATCGCGGGATTCGCATCTTGACTGCGGCGGAGTTTCTTACAGAGAACGTGTAGCAGCTACACCAGCGAAGTTAGGCCAGTGGAGGCAGCCTGTTCGTGAGCGTGGTAGCTGGAGCGGACGAGCGGACCGGATTCGACGTGGCGGAAGCCTAGCTTGAGGGCTTCGGATTTTAGCTCGGCAAACTCATGCGGGGTGTAGAGGCGGGCCATGGGCAGATGGTCGCGGGAGGGGCGCAGATATTGGCCGATGGTGAGGATGTCGCAACCGGCGCGGGCGAGATCGCGGAAGACGGCGAGCAGTTCGGTGGTCTCTTCGCCGAGACCGACCATGACGCCGGATTTGGTGAGGCCTTCGGGCCTTAGAGTCTTGGAATAGCTCAACAACTCAAGTGAGCGTTCGTAGCGCGCGCCGGAGCGGACGACGCGATAGAGGCGAGGGACGGATTCAATGTTGTGGTTGAGGACGTCGGGGCGGGCGTCGACTACGGTGCGGATGGCTTCGGGGTTGCCCTGAAAGTCAGGGATGAGAACTTCGACGCTGACTGCGGGGGCCTGACGGCGAATCTCTTCGATGACCATGGCGAAGGCGCGTGCGCCGCCGAGGAGATCGTCATCGCGGTTGACGCTGGTGACCACTGCGTGGAGCAGCCCTAAAGCAGCTACTGCCTCCGCGACGCGGCGGGGCTCGTCGAAATCGATAGGATCGGGGCGGCCCTTGGGGACGGCGCAAAAGCCGCAGCGGCGTGTGCAGAGATTGCCCAGCATCATGAAGGTGGCGGTTTTGTGATGCCAGCACTCGCCGATGTTGGGGCAGTGGGCGCTTTCGCAAACGGTGTTGAGCTGGAGGGAGCGGGCCAATTGCTTGAGGCTGTGGTAGTTTTCACCCACCGGGGCGCGGGCCTTGAGCCACTCTGGCTTGGGCGCGGGAGCGATGTGGGTGGGGGAGATTTGGACCAGTTCTGTCACGTTTTTATTGTAGCGGGAAGGGGTAAATAAAACACTATGACCATAGTCAGATGACCATGGTCAGGAGTATACTAAAACTGGCAGGAGGGTCCCGATGAAGACGATGCCAATCGGCGAGTTCAAGGCCAAGTGCCTGGGGGTGATGGCCGAAATGAACGCCACCGGACGGCCTGTTCTGGTCACTAAGCGGGGCAAACCGTTCGCGCGGGTTTTGCCTCCGGAAGAGCAGGCGCCCGCAGAGAAGCCGGAAGATATTTTTGGCTGCTTACGGCACATGGCAACGATTACAGGAGACATTGAATCATCGATCTACTCGGACGAGGAATGGGAACGGATGTTCAATGAAAAGTGGGATCGCTTTGAGCAGGGTGGGGCCGAGTGATACTGCTTGATACTCACGCGATTATCTGGATGTTGATAGGCCCGGACCAATTGTCGAGGAGGGCGCGCGAGGCAATTCTTCAAACTCGGATAAAAGGAGAACGGATAGCTTGTTCTCCTGTATCGTTCTTTGAAATAGCTTATTTGTCATTCCGAGAAAGGCTGGAATTGCATACTTCGCGTGAAGATTTCCTCGCAGAAGTGCAGGCAAGGATTGAAGTGATTCCCGTCAGCGTACAAATTGCAATGTGCGCGGGAGAGCTTCCGGTTCCCTTCCACGGCGATCCCATGGACCGGATCATCACGGCAACCGCGATCGTGGAAGGCTGCACACTGATCACCAAAGACGAAAGAATCCGCGATGCCAAACTGTGCAAGGTAATTTGGTAACTCTGCTTCCTGATCGAGTCTTCCGGGATGTTCTAAGATAGTGGAAATTATCCCTGAGGATCAGATTCCTTGACTCAATCTGCCCCGCGATCTCACGGCCTGGACACGCTGCGCAGTGTGGCGATTCTCACCGTGATGGTTTTTCACGTTTACACCTTTCACGATGTTGGAACCCTGCCATGGATAGTGGAGTTTGCGGCGCGGATGGGCTGGATGGGCGTCGATCTCTTTTTTGTTCTCAGCGGCTATCTGATTGGTTCACAGCTCATGCGACCTTATCAGCGCAGCGAGCGCCCGCGTTTGTGGGGCTTTTATCGGAACAGGCTTTATCGGGTTCTGCCTGCTTATCTGGTGGTGCTGGCAACTTACTTTATCCTCCCGATCTGGCGTGAAAGCCCCAACATTCCGCCGCTTTGGCAGTTCCTCACTTTTACTCAAAATCTCTTGGGCGATTATCGAGTCAACCAAGCCTTTTCGCATGTTTGGTCTCTTTGCATCGAGGAACACTTTTATCTGTTTCTGCCGCTCATTGTGCTCTTCATGATGTGTAAACCGTCTATGCGAAAGACCGCGACTGTTCTCGGCGGTCTTGTGCTTTTTGGAGTCTGCGTTCGCGCCTTCATTCTTTTTCATACGCTCCGTCCGCTGGCCAGCGGCGGTCAATCCTTCGGTTTCGTCTACCTCGTGCGAATTTACTACCCGACGTACAGCCGCCTGGATGGATTGCTGGCAGGCGTCACGCTTGCTCTGGTGAAAACCTTTCGTCCGGCATGGTGGAGCGTGTTGGCAAAGAGGGGACACGCGCTTCTCGGTTTGGGCCTTTGCCTGATTGGCGTTGCAATGTGGCTTTTCAAAGACCGCTGGATTTCTGTTACGGGCGCCTCCGCCTTCGGAACCGTGATTGGATTCCCTGTGCTGGCTCTAGGCCTAGGTCTTCTTGTGGCTTCCGCGCTCAGCGCCAACGGCCTGTTGAGCAGAGTCAAAATTCCCGGAGCAAATCTGATTGCCACGCTGGCGTACAGCCTGTACCTTACGCACAAGGAATTGATCCATCTTGTGGACCGATACATTCCTGATATTGCTCAGGACCGCGTCTTTCTGTGGCTTGTTGTTTATACGGTCTTTTGCCTGATAGTTGCGGCAGCGCTCTATCTGTGCGTCGAACGGCCATTTCTTAATCTTCGAGACAGAATGCCAGCTACGCGCTGAATCCTCTGGTCCCTCCAGCAACTTTCCCAGCATGATGGTCTGCAATTAGATTTCCTGACCCACCCAGTAGACAGGAAATTGCACGCAAGATTCGGGATGCTCCCGCGGCACGATTACTCTATGGTTTGCTTATGCACAAGACGATTGAACCAACCATTCTCTATTTCGGAACTCCCGTGGCGCTCATCAGCACACTGAATCCCGACGGCTCGCCAAACCTTGCGCCGATGTCTTCCGTATGGTGGTTGGGTTGGAGCTGCATGCTGGGGCTGGGCAAAATGGGCCAGACCTCAGACAACCTAATTCGCACACGCGAATGTGTCATCAACCTGCCATCACAGGATCAGGTCTCGCAGGTTGACCACCTCGCGCTGACCACGGGCAAGAATCCCGTGCCGGAAAAGAAACTCTCCTGGGGTTATCAATTTGAACCGGACAAGTTCGGCATTGCGGGCTTCACTGCCGTGGAATCAGAATCAGTCGCTCCGCCGCGTGTGCTGGAGTGCCCCATACAAATGGAGGGGGTGGTGCATGAATACCGCCCCTTTGGGAAAAACGTCAGCGCCAACGTCTTCGAAGTGCACATCGTAAAACTGCACGTTGATGAAGCACTGCTGGACAAGAGCGGAACTCGTCCGCACATTGACCCGCTGCGCTGGCGACCGTTGATCATGAGCTTCTGCCGCTTCTTTGGGCTGGGCGGCGAGGTGCATCCGTCGCGGCTTGCGGAGTCGGACTTCATGAAATTCGTCAATCAAGGCGCGGTTTCACGGTCCGAGGCGAGGAGTTCTTGAGTTTTAGCCGAAGCGCCTATCTCAGTTTTGCGCGGACTTCGGGGCGAATTAAATAGAGGAAGAATACGAGGTTGAGCAGGCCCTGTACGAGAAAGGATGGCTCGCGCAGGCCGGCGAAAGACCATATGTTGTAGACGACCATCAGGAAGACCGCAGCAAGAGCCATGGCCCAAGCCCAGCGCAAGAGCAACAGCAGGCCGGCGGCGGCGGCGATGAAGGCGGCGGTCAAGAGTAGAAAGAGCGGCGAATTGGTGTGGGGAACGACCACGCCAAAGATGATGCAGGCAGAGACAAACAACAAATAGAGGCTGATGGCGACGAGGCCGGGGAGCGGGAGCAAATTGCGGCGCGGTGACGGGGCGGGATTCATATTGATGCCGTTGTTCATGATACTGGATTACTCCGCGGCGGCGATGGCTTCGGCGATGCGGTCGATGGCTTGCAGCTCGGCGTTGCTGCCGGGGCGGTGTCCGTTGACGAGGATGGAGAAGGCTATGGTTTTGCCGCTCGATGCGGTCATGTAGCCGGAGAGGGCGTTGGCTTCGTTGTGCGTGCCGGTCTTGGCCCAGAGGCGGCCCTTGAGCGGCGAGTTTTGGAAGCGGTCGGAGAGGGTGCCGTCCACGCCGGCTACGGGCAGAGTGTTGCGCCATGCATCGCCCCAGGTCATGCGGGAAACAAAGGCCAGCATTTGCGTCATGGCGCGTGGAGCGATGCGGTCGTCGGGGCTCATGCCGGAGCCGTCATAGAAGAAGAAATCGTTGTCGTCCACGTCGGCGATAAGGAGGAACTGGCGGACGACGCGCGCTCCTTCGGCAAAACTGCCGTCGGCGCCGTTGACCTTGCCCAGCAGGCGCAGGAGCAGCTCGGCGTGGAGATTGTGGCTGATCTTGTTGGTGAGAGTGATGTCCTGGCTGACGGGCACGGAGACGCGGCTGGCGAGAACTCTGCGATTTTCTGTTGGCGCGGCGATGGTGGACAGGGTGGAGCGGACGAGCGTGAGCGGCTGGGCGCGCTCGCCGGAAAATTCGACGGTTGAGTTGGAGAGCCGGTGGCGGGAGACGGCGCCACCCCAGACTGTGATGTTGCGGCTGAGTAGCGCATCGCGGAAGGCCATGGCGGTGAATGCAGCGGGATCATTGACGGCCAGATCAGCATGATAACCGCCATGCGGAATTGTGCCCCAGGCGCGAACCAACGAGCTTCCGGGGCGGAGGTCGAGGGCGGTGTGCGCGGGCTCGCCGCTTTGCGCAAGCGTGGTCGAGTTGTTCAGCGTGTAGTAGTTCAGATTAGGAGACCACGCAGCGAATGTGGCTGACGGATTGTCGGGATCGGCGGTCAGCGTCAACTGCACGGTGTTTTCATTGAAGGTGAGTGCGGAGATGGGCGCGCCGTAATCCCATTGCAGATCGTCCCAAGCCCAGAAAGGGCCGTAGGGCTCGTTGAGAAAGAAACTATCATCGCCGATTATGCGGCCTTGGATGACGTTGACGCCGGAGCGCTCCACCTGGCGGGCCAACTGCAGGAGTGGCTCCGTGACATTGGGCGGCGGATTGGTGTTGGAGGCTGTGGTTGCTGGCGCCGGCATGCGATAGGGATAATTGCGGGCGCTTAGAGTGGGGTCGCCTGCGCCGAGCAAAATCAGGTCGCCATGCAAGACACCGTCGGTGTCGATCTCGCCATCGGCTACCACGTTGGTGGTCCAGGTGAGGGTATCGACGGGCAGCAGTGCAAATGCGGCGGCGGTGGTGACGAGCTTGGCATTGGAGGCTGGGGTAAAGAGGCGGCTCTCGTTCAGCCCGTAGAGCGGCTGTCCGTCGAGGGTGGTTACGCTGATGCCGAATTGAGCGTGGCACAGTGCTGGGTCGGAGAGGATGGTGTTGATGCGGTCGGCCAGAGTCTGCAAGGACTGAGCGGCCTGCGCTGGGGGATTGCTGGTGGGTTGCGTTGGAGGCTGGGCTGGTAGGCCAGCGGAAATGGTGAGTGCAAGATACAGCAAAAGCGCGGGGAAGAGACGAAAGGACTTCATGGGGGGAGTTTAGCAGGAGGGGAAGCACCCACGTCGTACTATCTAAAGGTAAGAATCTAATTCAAAAAACGGCGCTTGGATCAAGAGCGCATACTGCTTCCTATTGAGGACTGGTAAAGACATGATCGTTTCGGCACGACAAGTTTCGCAATGGCAACTGCGCAGACGCACGCTGGAAGTAGGACGGCAAACGCTGGTGATGGGCATTGTGAATATCACGCCGGATTCGTTCAGCGATGGCGGGCAGTATCTTGCGCCGGATGCGGCGGTAGAGCATGGGCTGCGCTTGCTGGACGAGGGAGCGGAGATTCTTGATCTGGGCGCGGAGAGTACGCGGCCAGGATCGTTGGCAGGCAGTTCCGCTGATTCTGCTTTTAGACCAGGAGTTAGTACGGAAGAAGAGCAGGCGCGGCTGTTACCTGTGCTGGAAGGGATTTTGCGCGCGCGTCCTGGAACGGTGATTTCCGTGGACACTTACAAGGCGGCTACGGCGCGGGCGGCGTTTGAGTCGGGCGCAGAGATTGTGAACGACGTGAGCGGGCTTGGGTGGGACGCGGAGATGGCCGCGGCTTGCGCGGAGGCACGTTGCGGAGTGGTGCTGATGCACACGCGGGGACGGCCTGAGGAGTGGGCAACGCAGCCACCGCTGCGACCGGATGAATTGCTGGCGACGGTGCGGGCGGGTCTAGCAGCGAGCCTGGAAAAGGCTGTGGCGGCGGGAATTCCGCTGGAGTGCATTGTGCTCGATCCCGGCTACGGATTCGGCAAACGCTTCGAGGAGAACTTCACGCTGCTGGCGCGGCAGGCAGAGTTACTGGCGCTGGGCAGGCCGCTACTGGCTGGGGTCAGCAGGAAATCGTTTTTGGGGCGGACGCTGGCGCCGCTGCATGGCGGCATCGATGTACCGGTTATGGCTCGGGAGATCGCCGGCATGGCGGCGATGGTGGCGGCCATTCTGCATGGAGCTTCGATTGTGCGGGTTCATGCTGTGCGGCAGGCGGTGGAGGCGGCTCACATCGCGGACGCAGTGGTGGCGGGGAGATAAGATCAGGATCGTCCGGGAGGTTAGAGGCAGCTTAAGGAATCTGACTGTATAAAGCGGTACTTACACGGCGAATAATTAGGCATATATATGAGAGTAAGTGCAGATAAGTCAGGATTGCACAAGGAAGAAATAACTGAGATAAGTGTGACCTCGGGGAAAGGATGCACCTAAAACAGTATGAAAAAGCTAGTGTTTGGACTTATGATTGCCTTCTGCCTCGTGGCACCACTCGCGTCGCAGGCGCAGGTGGTGGTAGTTGTAGACCCCCACCATCATCACCATCATCATCATCACCCCCACCATCCCCGCTTTGTGCAGTAATGCACAAATGCGATCCATGAGCGATTACGGCGCCCCTGGAGAATCTATGCGCTTCGAAGCGGAGGGCGCAGATAAGTCCAAAATAGGCACGAGATGAACAATCTCGCGCCTATTTCCGCTTTCTAGACTCGAATTATGAACATTCTGCTTATGGTGGTCTAGTTAGTACAGACATTAAGCTCATCAACCTGCTAGGCTCAGGCAGCGAAGGTGAGGTACGGCATTGATAATGGCCGGTCCAGCTTCCTGAAGGATCGTAGAAAGCCGCGCAGTTTGCCAGCCCACGAAATTCTGTTAGAAGCCAAAAAACTCCGCAAAGTTAGCGACAGCCTGGATGTGCTGGCGACGCAACATGCACCGCTGACGGAAGCGCTCACTGTTCTCTCAGGAAACGTACGCAACTCGGCCTCGCTGCTGGAGGTTCTGGTGGAGCTGAGGCTTGGGCCGGAGCCGGGATTGGAATCGACAAGTAACTAAAATAATTTATTGCAGAAAGAGGAGGGAAACCGTGAAAAAGAAGAGACAGATGAAAATAGATCGAGAGATACTCTCCAGCGTGAAGAAAGAGATGGACCGGCCGCGGCTGACGACATCGGTGCGCAACGCCCTGGAAGCCGCGGCCGCGCTAGCAGCCAAAGCGAAGGCGGTTCATCCCTCGAAAGCATGAAGCGGCGGAGTCCGGAATTACAGGCTAGAGACGGCGTGCAGTGTGGAGTTTATTGCCTTTCTGAGGCCAGATAGATCACTACGCCGCCGAGCAGCGCCAGGGTAGCCGCGGCGGGAATCATCACCATGAAACTCCAGCCGGGATTGAGAAGCGCGGACTGGCTTAGATTATCGAGATGAAGGCTGTAGGCCTGCGGGAATTGCTCGATCCATGAGAGCCAGCTTCGGCCTTGCCTCGCCTGGTAGGCCAGAAAAGCCACAACCATAAAGAGATTGACGGCCAAAGCAAATATCTGCGCGCCGAGGATGGGTTTGCCGAGGCTCTCGACGGCGGCGTTGCGGCGTCGCAGTTGGGCGCGCCACCAGAGCGCGCTGGGTGTAGCAATCCGTGCCGCACTGGCGGCCTGGGCTCGCGCGCGCAGGAAGGTATCTGCCACCAAAATCAGATCGCCGCAAGAACGGCAGGCGCTGACATGGCTGCGCAGCTCGGGCGCACAGGCTGCCAGCCACTGGCCACGGCGAAGCAGTTCAGCCACTTCTTTTTCGCGGGAACAGGGTTTCAGAATCATGGCTGCCTCCATTCTGACTGCCTGTGGGGAATTGGGCTCTGCTGGCGGAGCAGGCTGGCGATTCTGCGGCGCGCGCGAAAGAGCAGGATGCGAATGCTGGCCGTGGCCAGGCCGGTGATCTGGGCAATCTCGCGGTGGGAGTAGCCCTCGGCGTGGGCGAGCCAAAGCAGTTGCCGCTCACGGGGACGCATGTGGGCGAGCACGGGATCAAGCGCATCGGAGGGGAAAGAGTTGGCGGCAGCCGCAAGGAACTCCTCGGAAATCTCCTCAATGGAGGCTTGTTTGGGACGCCGCCAGTGGTCGCGGAGCAGGTTGGTGGCGATGCGGAAGAGATAGCGGCGGCCGGCGACTTCGCCTTCTTCAGGCTGCGACGCGCAGAGGAAGCGGACGAAGCTCTCCTGCATCAGGTCGTCGGCCAGCGAGCTATCTCCCGAGACCCGCGCCAGATAAGCCCATAGAGGCCGCGCGGATCGCTCGTAGAAGCCGGCAAACGCGTCGCTATCCATGGGCGGATTTTCCACCCGCGGCGCGTCGCCGGCTAATACATTCGGAAGAACGGATTCCCTGAGCATCGGCAGAGGATCTTTCATCGAAATGGCCAGCCCTCCGGCTCACTACTGTTCCCGTGAGTCGACGGGGGCTTTGGGTTTCTCAGGCATGAGGCCGAGACGGCCGGCGAGCACCCAGGTTACGCCTGCGGAGATGATAAATCCCAGGCCGGGCATGAGGACTAGCGTTCCCAAGACCAGCATGGGAATATTCGTATCCGTGCTGGCGGAACGAAGAAGGAAGCAGCCCACGCCGAGCAGAACCAGCACGATGCCAATCTGGAGCGGGGTGAGCACACGAGCCAATGCGTTGGGCACGCGCTTCTCCTGCTCAAAGCTCACCGGTATGGGCGCAGCTTCAAGGAATCGCTTACCGGCTTCGGTCTCCATATAGGCCGCCAATTCCTGACTGGTGCTAAATTTGTCGATCAGCCTGCCGTGGACCTCGCTTTGCAGCTTGAAGATGCGGTTCCAGCGGCGGTTCTCCGAGATCTGGCGAATCAGCCAGATGAGCGCGCCAAGAAAACAAGCAAAGGCCAGAACGGGCGGCATATCGCTAATGAATTCCTGCGTGGCGGGGCGGCCGTGGTATTGCTGATCCAACTCCGGCCAGACGGCGCGTTGCAGAACCTGATCACGCCGACCTCCTTGTCCACCTTGATAAGTGAAGAGGTAGGGCTCGGGATTGCGGGCGATTTCAGGATGAGCGGCGAGAAACTGCGCCAACTGCGGATTGTTGCGGCTTACGTACTCCTGATTGGAGAGCAGCGACGGGTCGTGAGCTACGACGGAGGTCAGCGTGGGACTGAGACGCAGCAACTTGATGAGCTGCTCCTGATTCGCAGCCATTGAATCGGATTCTCTCTGAAGGTCCTTGTCGGTGGACACTGCGGATGCAGACTTGACGGGCGGTGCGGGCCGGGTCTGAGCAGCAGCAAGAACGGCGAGTAACAGGGCAGGCACAGCGACGGAGCGAAGAAGCCAGGGCAGGATGCGATGCGGACGATTCATGTGAATTTCCCTCTCAGGCGAAGCGCGCTCAAAAGCGCCTTCTACGATACAACGGATGAGGGGGGCGGTTGGTTAACAGGTTCGCGGCGAATCAGCTTAGGGTTTATCATCATAGATGGCGCCAACTAAGAATACTACCCTAGCCGCAACAACAAATACGCTGCGATGGTGGGGCACCCGGTTGTATCTCACACAAACGACAGACTCCAACGACAGGCTTCAGGAACGGGACGACATGCGAGCAAAGACGGCGGTAGTGTTAGGCGCCCAGTGGGGCGACGAGGGCAAGGGAAAGATTGTGGACGTGCTGAGCGAGCGGTTTACCGCGGTGGCGCGTTATGCCGGCGGACACAACGCCGGGCACACGGTCATCATCGGGGAGCAGAAGTTCGTGCTGCAACTGATACCCTGCGGAGTACTGAGGCCGGGTTGCCGGGGAGTGATCGGCAACGGCGTGGTGCTGGACCCGATCGCTTTTTTGAAGGAGGCTGCCAAGCTGCGCGAACTGGGCGTAGCTGTGGACGAGAGGCTCTTTGTGTCGAACCGTGCGCAGGTGATTTTGCCCTATCACCGCATGATGGAGCTGGGAGCGGAAAGCGCGCCGGGGCGGAAGAAGATCGGCACAACACACCGTGGCATCGGACCGGCGTACGAGGACAAAATGGCGCGCAGCGGGCTGCGGGTAGTAGACCTGCTGCGGCCGGAGTTGTTGAAGGCGCACATCGAGGCGGCTTGCGCGGAGAAGAACGCCATTGCCTGGGCGCTGTACGGGAACGAGACTGAAGCACTGGACTCGCAGCAGATGTACGAGGAGTACGCCGCGGCGGCGGAGCAGGTGAAGCCGTTTGTGACGGACACGGGCCGGCTGTTGAATAAGATTTTGGCCGAGGGCGGCAGCGTGATGTTCGAGGGCGCGCAGGGAACGATGCTGGACATCGACCACGGGACGTATCCGTTTGTGACCTCTTCTTCGGCAACGGCGGGCGGTGCGGCAACGGGAACCGGCGTGGGACCGACGAACATTGGCACAGTAATCTCAGTGACCAAGGCCTACGTGACGCGGGTGGGCGAGGGCCCATTCCCTACGGAAATCAATGATGCGGTGGGCGACCAACTGCGGGCGCGCGGCATGGAATACGGCGCGGTGACAGGGCGGCCCAGGCGGTGCGGCTGGCTGGACATTCCGCTGCTTCGCTACTCCAACCAGGTGAACGGCGCCGAGTGGCTGGTGGTGACCAAGCTGGACGTACTGGACGAGTTGGCAGAGATTCCCATTTGCGTGGGCTACCAGATTGCAGGACATGTGACGGACGAGATACCCGCCGACGTGATGGGCATCGAGGAGATCAAGCCAGTGTATACAAAATTGAAGGGCTGGCGGAGCTCGACCGAGGGGATCAAGGAGTTCGACAAATTGCCTGCGGCGGCGCGAGAGTATCTGCGTTTTCAGGAACGGGAAAGTGGGGCCAAAATCGGAATGGTATCGACCGGACCGGATCGGGACCAGACAATTCTTCTGCCGGAATTTACCGCGGCTCTGGAAAAGATTCACGCATAATCTGAGGAGTGCCCCGGAGATTCGCTGACAGCCTGGATGGCTGTTTGGATTGGTGAGGGCACGAGAGGAATCCGCTCTTATGATCAGCTTTGCCGTACGGTTGAAGTTTGCCTCAGAAGACAGGACCGAAGTTGCCGAATCGCTGCGCATGCTGGCAGCCGCCTCGCGTGAGGAGCCAGGATGCATCAGCTACATACCGCATCATTTGGAGGACGACCCGGACACTGTGCTGATCTATGAGCAATACGTGGACGCGAAGGCGCTGGAAGCACACCGCGCGTCGGAGCATTTCAAGAACCATGCGGTATGCGGGCTTTACCAGAAGATGCGGGAGCGCAGTATCGAGAACCTTGTAGCCCTGGTTTGAGGCGATTGCACCGGCTCGACCGGGAAATGTGAAGAATGCGGCTAGATTTGCAGAGAATTGATTGAATCGCCATGCGTTTACAGCTGAAATCGATTGACCGGCGCGACCTTTCGGAGATAGTATCCGTTTCGAGTATGCTTGCCGCCGCGCTTAACCCCTCTATGCAACTCTGCCGCCAAAAGCTGTGCGCCTATGTGTTTCTGCTGGCGGTGGGCGCTTATGCACCCGCGCTTTTTGCCGCACCACAGCACGGCGGCGCGCCCCAGCACAGCGGTATGCCCCGTGGAGAAAAGCACGAGAGCCATCGCGAGATCGACCAACTGGAAGAGAAGTGGCGGAATGCCGTGATGACGGCAAACACCGCGGCGATGGACTCCATGCTGGCCGACGATTTCATTTCCATAGGCGCCAACGGAACTCTGCATACCAAAGAGGAAACCCTGGCCAGATTGAGCAGCGTACAAAAGCATATCGCGTCCCTCGAACTTTCCGACAGCAAGGTGCGTTTCTACGGAACCACGGCGCTAGTGACTTCACTGGCCCATGTGACTGGCGTCAACCTCGATGGAGAAGCCATCGGAGACTTTCGCTACACCCACGTCTACGTACGCAATGCGCAGGGAAAGTGGAAGATGGTGAGTTCTGAGACCAGCCGGATTCGCGAACCCGGCGCGCGCAAGTAAGTGTAGATGGGTAAGTCGTCTCCTCACCGAACGAGAGATTCCCTTACAATTGAGCGATGCCGGAACTGCCTGAGGTGGAGACGATTGCCCGCGGAGTGAACGAGCGTGTGCGCGGAGACCGCATCGTCGAGGTCTGGTTCAGCAAGCATCCGCAGCCTTTCAAGACGCCGGCGGCGCGCCAGGCCAGGGGGCTGGAAGGGCGCGCGATTCTGGCGGTTCATCGCACCGGAAAGCACATCGTCTGCGAGCTGGGCATTGCGGACGGGATTATGCAGTCCCACCCTAGTGTTGTGAGTCAGAAGTTCAGTGAAGAACAACAACAGATCCTTCGACTCACCACCCCCAGGCTGAAGAGTACGCCTGGGGCCCCGTTCGCTCAGGATGACAGCAGTTTATGTGCTGTGTATTTCAGAGATCCGAGCGCGCAATGGATTGTGCATCTGGGAATGACGGGGAGATTGCTGGTAACCACGCCGGATGCTCCTGTTGCTGCCCACACCCATGCGCGGCTGAGCCTGTTGAGCGGCCGGGAGCTGCGCTTCGTGGACCCGCGACGCTTTGGGCGGCTGGAGTATCGCGACCTGAGCCACGCGGAGAGCTTTTGCGCGGCGGGCGCTGATCCGCTGACGGTGACGGCGGAGAAGTTTGCCCGGCTTTTCAGCGGGCGCAAACTGGCCATCAAGGCGGCGCTGCTCAACCAGAAACTACTCTCCGGGGTGGGCAACATCTACGCCGACGAAAGCCTGTTTCGCGCCGGCATCCGGCCGCGCCGGCAAAGCGGGCGGCTGACACAGGCAGAGCTGAAAAAGCTGAGGCTGGCTCTGGTGAAAGTGCTGAAGCAGGCGATCCGGCTGGGGGGATCTTCGGTGAGTGATTACGTGGATGCCGACGGCGAGCGCGGTTTCTTCCAACTGGAGCATAATGTCTACCAGCGCACGGGAGATCCCTGCCGCCTTTGCCAGACGCCGATCAAGCGCATTGTGTTAGCTGGACGGGGAACACATTTCTGTCCACACTGCCAGCGATGAGGGCGTTTCTATGGTTTATGGGAGAATGGCCCGCAAAAGACTACCAGAATTGAGAGTATTTGACGATTTTGGTGCACGTAAGTTATTGAAATTAAATAAATTTAAGAATGGCACCAGGATTGCATAAGGATAAGTGCCAGTGATATTCAGGCGCTGGAAGAATTCTGACCAGCCCAAAGAAGAGCAGGCACCCGGCTAGAGTATCCGCCAACGAAGCGGACCTCAACAAGAGGTAAACCGGCCAGGGTAGCTTGACAATATTAGTACGGCGAAGAGGCCAGCCGTCAAGAAATGATTTGGGAGGCCAGTGACAGCGCAATCTTAAGAAGCGCCACTCTTTAAGGAGTGGCGCTTCTTGCGTTTAGGGTACTTTTGAGTGCCTGGATGGGTACGAGCAATTGCGAAGATAGCTTGCCAGCGGCAAGAGTTCTATGTAGTATGAGAGTTGCCTATGAAGCGGCTGACGCGAGCCACCCGAAGGGGAAGAGCAAGCTCGCCGCGAGCAAGGGAACTTTGCCGGGCAGGAGATTATTAGAAATCTGCCGGCGGCGAAAGTTTCATAGGAAGTACAACACCCGAGAAGGGCGCTGGCTCACCGTCACGAACCTGACAGCCGTATGGAATAGACTTTCATGCTCCAGTGTGCGCGGTGGGCAAACAGTATTTCACAGAGGTCATAAAGAGTTTTTTCGGGAGCCGTAGAAGCCGGACCGGCATCTTCAATCGGAGCGACAGCAAGAAACGCTCGCCCCGGTTGGAATTCCGCTTGAGACTCCTGAGCATCACGGTGGATTGCCCGAAGCGCGGCATAGTGCAATTCGAAAGAGCCATGCACGGTTTTCTTCGTTCACCGTGGTGTAATCCGCGCAGAAGTGCGCAGCGACTGGCCAGGGGAACTCATATGGGAGAAGAACCTGCCGGCCGAATAAGGCTGAACGAGTAAACGGAAGACAGCAGCAAGCGAACCAACAGGACACTAACGCATGACGACAGAATTAACGCAGCCCCAAAGTGAAATGGGGCCGGCTCCTGCCAACGGGCAGGGACAGTCTCAAGGGCATCGGCGTCGCCGCCGCCGCCGCAAGAACAAGAGTAGCCAGGCAGCGAGCGCGACCCCGGCGCAACAGATGTTACAGGCAGAGCCTCAGGCGCAGTCACAGCGGCCTGCGGCGCAGCCTCAACGGCCTCCGACAAATCAGGGCAAGCGCCAGCATCAGGAAAGGAAGAAGAAGTTCTTCCAGAAGGGCGCGGCGTCCGCGGCGGCACAGCCGGGCAACAGCATTTCATCGCCTGCGCAGGGCAAGCGCAAGATGCGGCAGAAGGGGCCCAGAGAGTTTGTGGGCCCGATGGACCACAGCTACCGGCTGGTGAACGGCAACATAGCCGACGGCCCTCCCTCGACCATCCCCACGGCCAGCAATGGCCGCAATGGCGGCAGCTATTACCCGGATGCCTACGAAGCTCAGTCCGCAGCCGCAGTGCGCGAAGATGCTCCCACGCGCATCTACTGCTTTATCGAGGACATGTTCTTTTTGGCCAAGACGCAGGAGACGGCCCGCAAACTGGGCGTGAAGGTGGAGTTTGTGAAGAACGGCGACAAGGATGCGCTGGTGGCCAAACTGGCCGAGTTGCCGGAAAACGAGCGGCCCAAGCTGCTGGTCTTTGACCTGAACAATCTGAATGCCAAACCGTTGGCGCTGATTCCCAAGTTCAAGGCCAAGCTGAAGAAATCGACGTCGATCGTGGGCTTTCTGAACCACCTGCAGGGCGAACTGAAGGCCAAGGCCATCGAGGCGGGGTGCGACACGGTAATGCCGCGGTCGGCATTTTCGCAGAGCCTGCCCAACATGCTGCGCCGCTACGGGCTGGAAGAGGAAGAAGAGTACGCGCAACAACCAGCGTAGAGTGCGCAATAGGCATGACAAAAGGGCGCTTCTTTAGGGAGCGCCCTTTTTGCGTCAGCGCCAAACTATCCTGGGGGCCATGTGAGGGGACGTCCGCCGAGCAGGTGGACGTGGAGATGTTCGACGGTCTGGCCGCCATCTGCACCGGTGTTGACCACCAGGCGGTAGCCTTTAGCCAGGCCCTTCTCGCGGGCGATCTCGGAGGCGGCCCAGAGCAGGTGCCCGAGCAGCGCGCCATCCGCCTTATCGATGTCGTCCATGGAGGTGATGTGTTCGCGCGGCGTCACCAGCACATGGACAGGCGCCTGGGGGTGGAGATCGGCGAAGGCGTAGCACAATTCGTCCTCATAGACCGCCTTCGAAGGTATGCTTCCGTCAATGATCTTGCAAAATATGCAACTCATAGCGGGTCTAGTTTACAGGACGAAGGCACTTTTGCGTTCAGAAACTAGATACGTCCGGCGTATAGAATTCAGATCGAAAAGTTGGGTGCGCTCCTCCGGTCCTGCCGTTTTCCGTATTTGCTTTACCCTACAAAGTCAGCGAGGCCGTGACTCTCTCATCCGCGCTCTTTAGTGTTGCGCATACTTTTCCAAGCCTCTGAAAGGCCCAAAGAGCGAAGCCCGCAAAAGCAATGGTTTGCGCTACGTGCAGCCAAAACCATGGATCCGGACCTCCATCCCATATCACGCGTCGCGCGGCATCGTACGGCCACACCAGCGTGAAAAAGATCAGTAGCCCGATCACGTGCCCAGGAATTGCCGGCAGGATGGAATTGGTAAGGTATGCGGTCGCACCAAAGACCACTCCTACAAGAAAGTAGAAGAGCATCTTGGGCCACAAAAAGCCCTGCGTGGGACCGTGTGCCAGAGCAAACAGGGCGGAGGAGAGCAGGACCGCGGCCTGGCCCCTGAAGCTGCGTTCAAGAATGACCTGGCAGTAGCCACGGAAGGCAGGTTCCTCGGTGAGGGGGGCAGCCACCGAGCCCATCAGAATCATTGATGCCACGGTGAACCAGGAGTAGCGGGAAAGATCGGGAATGGCGTTTCCCGGCATCTTGACGAGTTGACACAAAACAATCCAGAGTCCGGCAAAGGCCACGACCGAAAGCGTGCCCGCCAGAGCCGACCAGGCAAAGACCGGCGCCGGAACCATGTTGGCCCTCATACAGAGGCGGCGTGCCTGCGAGGTGCTGCGCGGCCAGCCTTTGCCTCCCAGATACTGCCAAATCAGCCACAACATAAGAGCCATGGCTGGGACCGCCCAGGGGATCGACGGGGTGGCGCCGAGATTGGCTGCGACCAAGGCAGCCCAAAGACCCGCGCCGAAGAAGATGATCAGCAGGCCGAGGATTCCGGCCCACGCTGTTTTCAGGATGCGGTCAAAGAAAGAACCGATATTCATTGCGCCTCCTTAAGGGCGAACTGCCTGAACGAGGAATTCACGGCTCGTCCAATATTCCGCCAAGATTTGTTTTCTGAAACTGCACCCATATACGGTATCGATGAATATTTTGTTCCATCCTGCTTTCTGTTGATTTCAGAAGGTAATGGACAGAATTGCGGAGATTATTCTTCACGCCGTCCGGTGCGAGAAGAAGCCAAACGGAGTAAGCTAGGAACAATGCACTGGACAACAATTTGCATGTTTGTGGCCGTTTTTGCAGTTCTCTTTCTGCTTAAACGCAGCGGCCAAATCTCGACCAAAGAGGCGCTGGATTATCTGAAACGCGGAGCCTTGGTGATCGACGTGCGGACACCTGCCGAATTCAACTCCGGCCACTTGCCGAACTCGATCAACCTTCCTCTGGATCAGATTGCAAGCCCGCTGCCCGGCCGCCTGAAGAATAAGAGCCAGGTGCTGCTGCTGCACTGCCAGAGCGGCATGCGCAGTGGCGCGGCTAAAAAGAAGCTGAACGCGATGGGCTACTCGAATGTGTTTAACCTGGGTTCCTATAGTCGCGCGGAGGAGATTGTCGGCGGCAGGTAGGCCTTATCAGGATGCCGGATAGCGGACGCCCGGTCTGGAGAGGAGAGCGATGAAGAAGCAGATCGTTCTGGCGGGTTTGATTTTGCTGGGCGGACTGGGTTGCGCGGCTCAGACGGGCAGCGTGACGGGGGAGTGGCGCGGCATCTGGACCAATCCGGCGGGGATGGTGTTCACTGCCACGATGACTCTGGAGACAGGACCCAGTTGCAAGACCTGCGCGGTGATCAGCGAGGGCGACATCCGGGGACAGATTGTGTGGACGCTACGCAAGGCTGGTTCGAATGCGACTGCGGAGTCAGACGGTACTACATTTACGGAACAGGTGAAGGGCGAGATGAAGGGCAATGGGCTGCTGGTGCTGAACGGCTACGAAATCGACGACCCAACGCACATGAAGGGCACGGACCAGTACCGGCTGGCCATCTCCGACAACGGCAAGGTGGTGGGCGGCATCACACTGAATGGCGGATCGTGGACGGGCCAGTTCATCGCGGCGCGGGTGCAATCCCCGGCGCCGCGAGCTCCGCAATAATCACTTCCCTATAGGTGATATCAGTATCGATGCTTTTGGCAAAGACAGCACCTCCAGCGCTGCTGTTAGAATTTTTTAATGGACACCATCCAGTACAACCTTCCGCCAAATCGTATTCCCCATGCCTGGTATAACATTGCCGCCGATCTGCCTAAACCGATGGCGCCGCCTCTGCACCCCGGAACACTGAAACCGCTTGGCCCTGACGACCTGGCGCCGCTGTTTCCGATGAGCCTGATCATGCAGGAGGTGAGCCAGGAGCGGGAGATTGAGATTCCCGGCGAAGTGCGGCAACTGTACGCTCAATGGCGGCCCTCGCCTCTGTTCAGGGCGCGTCGGCTGGAGAAGGCGCTGGATACGCCTGCGCATATTTACTACAAGTACGAAGGAGCCAGCCCGGCCGGTTCGCACAAGCTGAACACCGCCGTGGCGCAGGCTTATTACAACAAGAAGGACGGCACCAAGCACCTTTCGACGGAGACGGGAGCGGGGCAATGGGGTTCTGCTTTGGCCATGGCCTGCGCGTTCTTCGGCCTGGATTGCAAGGTCTATATGGTGCGAGTGAGCTACGACCAGAAGCCGTATCGGCGCGCGCTGATGGAGGCTTTTGGCGCAACATGCATCGCCAGCCCGAGCAAGGAGACGGAGTCTGGACGGGCGATTTTGAAGGCGCATCCGGATTCGAACGGTTCGCTGGGGATTGCCATTTCAGAGGCTGTGGAGATGGCCGCGAAGGATCCGAACACCAAGTATGCGCTGGGCAGCGTGCTGAATCACGTGCTTCTGCATCAGACGGTGATCGGCCTGGAAGCTATCGAGCAGATGGCGCTGGCCAGCGACG